>JAEEGL011327588.1_pt1 | contig 141605 bp, 109 predicted proteins | sample 9134231 | NCBI WGS metagenome assembly JAEEGL01 (sample SAMN16246548, study PRJNA631951) | gut metagenome | biome: gut microbiome; feature: rumen; material: fiber-attached | host: Bos | place: Iran: Karaj | collected 2018-10 | reverse complement strand
GTTCAAGATGCATTGGGTACATTGAAAGATATCGTCGGTCAGTTGATTTCCATATTTACTGGAGAAAACGATACCGCGGCTGCATTGAGTGCTGAAGAACAGAAACAGCAAAACCAGAAAGCGCTACAAGATGCTGGTATTGATCTTGCAAATATGGATCCAAATGATCGCATCAAACTAGAGAGCGAAGCATTGGCACTGTTCAAAGCAGAGAATCCGAAATATTCCGGTGAATCTGATGCAGATTATGAGAAACGATTCCGGAAGAATATGAATGCATATCTTGCAAAAGCGGCAACTGCACGCTTGAAAGAAAGTGCCAATACGGATCAAGATACATTCAATTCTTTCATGAAATCTGCATTGGGTGAAGAAGAAGGTGGTGGATTGTTGGCTGGTATGACAGATGCGTTGCAATCTGCCGATAGTAGTGCATCATCTTTCATTGATACACTTTCCACAACATTGACAGGAAACAATGTGTCTGTCGATGGCACAGGTTTCTATTCTTCTCGTGGTGCTCGACTTGCTACCGACTCGTATACACCATCTATATTCGAACCCGATATTTCACCAACCGGTATATCTAAGAAATCTCCATTGCATGAATTCTTTACACATATGAATGGTGATGGCACTGGGAACTATTCTTGGTCTTCTGCAGACATTGGTCACTGGTTTAGAAAACGTCAGTCACCGAATAAACTGGGTCAAGGTTCATCTGGTAATGATCATAGTGGCATCGACTTCTTATGGTCATCTAATCGAACACCCGAGATTGTGGCGACAACCGGCGGTACAATCAAGACGGCAGGTCCTTGGGATTCGTCAACTGGTAACACGCTTATCTGGCGCGATTCTGGTGGTGATGAGCATCACTATTATCATTTGCTTGAAGAACCATACACGTATGTCAATCGTGTAAAAACTGCATTGAATCCTGGTGATAAAATCGAAGGTGGACAGATTGTTGGTCGCGTTGGTAGTACCGGACATTCAAGTGGTGCGCATTTGCATTATACCATCAAAGACGGTTCATCAGGTGAAAAAGTGAATCCACTGACATTCTTCAAATGGCAACAAGGTGAAGACAATCCGGAAGATAGTTCGACTATTGTAACACCCGTGGATAGTCAGGATTATTCACTGGGTATTCCTGTATCATTCGTTGAAGGAAACTCTAAAGGATATTTTACGTTGAAGGATTCTGACGGAACTGTCATTGGATATGCCGTGGATTCAGCCACATATAATGCAATGAATGCGAATGCAAGAGATGCATTTGAAAGACAGAATGGTTCTGTGTATTCATACAATCTTGGAAAATCAAAGTATTATATTTACGGATTGAAAGATAGTACAAATGGAAAAACGGTGTTGGATTGGTTAACAAAATCTGATGGTCAACGTTATGAAGAAACGATCAAGTCACTTGGTTATACGGATCCTAATAGAAAAGTTGAAGTGACATCTGGTGAAAGTGCGATTGAACATGGTGTAATTAATTCCGGAGTCAATACCAAATTTGAGACAACGACTACCACAACAGTTGATCCCAATGAAAATTCTGTTTGGGGTACTGATAGTAGAATTGTCGGTCATGCCGGCGGTGGTTCCCGTTGGAGTACTGATAGTGGAATTGTTGGTCATGCTGGCGGCGGTTCTCATTGGGATACAATCAGCGGCGTGTCTGGTAGTGGTGATATATCACCGGTTGTTCAACAGATTCCACCTCTTGGAAATATCAATGAGTTGATGCAATATGATACACAATCAACACAACCGGTGATTGTGAATCGTTATGCAACATCTACAGAACCTAATATGGCTGCGAATATTGATCGTATTCTAAATCACACATTCAATGTTCGTTCGGTTCAAATTGAAGCTATGCTTGGTGATATGTTGAAAATGATGCAGGAGCGCAATCGTCAACGTAAACAAACACAAGTGCAAACCAAGCCAAAGCAAACAATGGATGATACCTTCCAGAATCAACATATTCCACAGCAAGTGGAGAGATTGTCCATTGGATAATTACAACACTCATTTCATGAGACGAGATGGGCTCATTGCCCATCTCTCTCGTGAAATTTTATATAGAAGGAAGTGATATGATGGCAAATCTGTTGAATAGTGTTATGCGGGAATCATCCACATTTCAAACAATCCAAGCTTTGAAAAATGATACATTGCGTATGCGTGATACATTGATCGGTGGTTATCGCAGCACCACACAACATATCACGGAGCTCAAACGATCGAACCCATACATGCGAAAACTATTATCGTGGTTTGATACACAATCGGATGTTGATGCATCTGATGTGTTGGAAGAATCTGACGATTGGGGCTCGGAGTCAACAGTTGTTCTCAATCAAACAAAGCTTGCTGAAATCATGCATGCACAACAAAGTGAAATGCATCGTGTTGCAAAGCAGAAGATTGAGACACAGATACAAACCACATCTGAAATTGTTAAGACGATTGATGATCGCAGTGTTGATATCATCACAAGTCTACAACACACATCATCATACGTTTCTGATATATCAAAGAAATTAGATATTTTAATTCAAGTAAATATGACAATGGCTGAAAAATCTAGACGTGAAGAATTGAGTATCTATGATAAAAATAGTCAAACAACATTTGCATCTCTTGTTAATTATTTCAAAAGTGCAACACAGACTAACTCTGGGTCACTCATGAAAAAAGTGATGCACTATTTCAAGATTGACGAATTAGATCAACGATTGAACGATAGTATCAAAAACTTTCAATCAAAAATCGTTGATGCATTTTTCTCCATTCCAAAAATGAAAGAATGGTTTGGATATGGAGAAGGATATGCAAATAAGAATTACGGCTCATATGTTGAAAATGACTATACACGCGAACAAGCATTATTCGATAATGCTACTCGACATAGTATTGTATCAATAATTCCATCATATTTGAAACTGATCACGCATCAGGTAACTGGTAAAATGTTTCATGTTACGGAAGAAGGACAGTTGTCGAAATCACAACCCCGAGGTTTTTCCGGTCTGGTAACAAAGGCATTTGACATCAGCGGGATGCGTGATTCTAATCTGACACCCGTTGTTCAAAAAGCAACATCACAAGATCAATCCATTACCGAAGCAGATGTCAAAGAAGTTGAACGTATCTTGATTTCTCAATATGTTTTACGGATGTATCAAACTGGTGTTACTCGAGTCGATGAAAAGATGTTCGCATATGGTGGTGATGGATCTATTCGCACACATGTGCTGGATATCTTGACTGCATCTGGAAAAGGTTCTCGTGAAAAATGGGGTAATGTGTTAACTGCAATTACCGGACAACTTGTAGCAAATGCAAATTTCAGAAAGAACTTTGCACAAGTTGTCAATCAATGTTCTGATCAATTACATCGTGCTGCTCGTCAATATGCCATACAATCAGATGGTTCTGAACGAATGGTATTTACGCAGGAAATGTTTGACCGGATTGCATTAGAACGTTTGCGATATGGTACTGCACGATTTGAACATGAAGGGAAATCATATCGACAACTGGTTCGTGCCGGTGTCATAAAACGTTCTGATCTGACACAAGAACAACTGAAGCATTATAATGATAAGATAGATAGCTTTGGAAACTTGGACAAAAATATGCGATTTGATGCAATGCGTGATACGAGCATTTTGGCGAATCCAAATGAATTAAAATTGAAATTACTCGATCGGATTTATAGCATTTTGAATCGTGGAATTAATGTTTACTCGATAAATGGAAGCAAAGCTTTTGGTCGAATGAAACTGCAACAAACATCTCAACTGAGTTCTTTCACGGATTCCCAGAAAGAAAGCAAAACAAAACCAGTACAACAATCAAGTCCGATTGTTGTCACACCACCAAAACAGTTCTCATTGAAAGGACTCATGTCAAAAATACCTTCGAAGATTCTAGACAAAGTTTCCGATATTGCTGGAAAGGTTGCGAACGCATTTGATCCAGATCGTATGAAACAAAAAGAAGCATTGGCGAGTATCAAAGCAAGTGCTGCTGATGGAACTTTGACAGATGGTGAGGTTGCACAAGCTGAAACGAGTGTTTCCCAAATAACGGATAATAAGACTAGAACAAAACTCCACAATGTAATTGATCGGTTGCGTTCAGGTTTGCAGAAAGTATCCGCACAGAAGAGTCCATTGGGAAAAGCATTTATGGCAGTTTGGTTACTTGGAAAATCAATGATATCAAAGTATTTCTCGTTATCAAAGACATTAATTATCGGCTTTGGTAAAAAAGCATTGCCATTCATTATGAAGTCTTTAAAAAGTTCTTTGAAGAAAATTACGTCGGGTGCATCTGCTGTTAAAGAAGGAATCAAAGGGATCGGTCAAAACATTAAATCATTTGGAAAAACGGTCGGCAGTATCCCAGTCAATTTGATAAAAGCTATTCAGTATAATAGACAACGTAAACAGCTGGAATCTGATGATCAAAAAGATGAAAATGCAGTAAAGCATCATGATGTTGATGAGCAGAAACGGAAAGCAGATGTTGAACGATCCGAACAGAAAGAAGCTGAAGCTGCAGAAAAAGAAGCAGAGAGAACCGAACGTATTCAGGCAAAAATGAAAAACAAACAACCATCCAAGATTATGGATAAGCTAAAAAATTCTGAATTCTTGAAAGGTGTTTCATCCGTATATTCAAAACGAAAAAAGATTATTGCAAAATCATTAGAAGACCAGAATTCGAGTGCTGTTGAAAGCATGTTGAAAAAACAATCAGCCGATCATCTTTCTTTCTTTGGTATGATCGCGAGCATGATCACTGACTTGGGAGAACACGTCCAAAAATGGTTTGATGCAATTCGTGATCGAGTATCAGAACGCAGAAAACTAAAAGAAGAAAAGAAAAAAGAAAACGAGAAAACGGAGCCAAAGAAATCTTTTGGATTCAATCTCGGTAAACTGGTTGGTGGCATGTTAAGTGCCATGGAAGGAATCATGCAGGCAATGGCAACTGTCATTGCAACATTAAAAGGTGCAACAAAATTAATGGATCTGATTCAATCCATATTAGAAAAATCATTGTTGCCATTGAATAAGGTTTTCAGGATTCTTATAAAGAACTTAAAGCCGATCCTCAAATCGATACAAGCAATGTTAACAACGATCGTGACTGCACTGACAGCGATCGTTCAATCAGTTGTACAAATCATTCAACCATTGTTTGAAGCGATCGGTCCGATTCTTGAACAAATCATGAGTGTGCTGGAGCCAATCCTGAACATGTTATCTGATTTGATTTCACTACTTGTCGTTCCTCTTGTTGCAATGCTTCGAATCTATGTCATACCAAGAATCAAATTCATGATGAATAATTTGCAAATTCAGTTGGGTATTTACCAGGTTGGATTTGGTTTAATTCTAACATTACTCGGTGGAATCCTCACTGCATGTGGATATATTGCCAAGATATTTGGCGGTAAATCATTACTAGAATCCGGAAAGAATATGATGGATATGGGTATCAATATGACAACTTCCGGTGTAAGTAATGTTGTTACTGGCATGAAGAATCAAGTCCTATTGATTGGAGACGTTGCATCCGCAGTCATTGATACAGTAAAACCACCGAAAGAAGAAAAACAAGAAACGAGTCGGATTTCAACATCTGAACAATGGATCACATATAACGGTTCTCCGATGGATGGTGTCACTGGATCCGGTGATACACCGATTGAATTCTCTGATACTGTCCAAGAAGCATTAGGCACATTACGAGAAATTGTTGGTGGGATCGTAAACATCTTCACGGGGGATGATTCTGTATCAGCGTCGTTAAAAAATGAGAATGAAAAGAATGCTTACAAACAATCGCGGATTGAAACGGAAGCAAAATTAACTGACGAGGAAAAACAACAAGTTGATTCGCAAGCGTTTGAACTCTTTAAAACAGATTATCCACAAGAACCAGATGAATCTGATAAAGAGTATCAGAAACGGTATGAATCAAAGAAAGCACGTTATTGGACGCAAGCTGCAACGAATATGCTCAAAGAAAAAGTGAAACAATCGCCAGGTGGTACAGATGATGCATTCACGACAATGTTGAATGAATCTGTTGGTGACTCTGGATTCCTATCCGGATTCGCAGATACATTTGGTGATATTGATAGTCAGGTTCAACAAGGTTCTGGTGTTTCTGCATTCGCTGATACCATGGCAACGCAACAAAACTATGGTGGTCAAACATATATTGATGGATATGATAAAGAAGATTTGATCAAATCCATGTCAGAAATTATTTATGCATATATGCATAATAACACACAAGCCGAACCATACCATGATACTGCGGCTAAATATAAGATCACACTTCGAAATGGCAAGACCAGAAATATCCGTCCAGACTGTTCCGGTACGATTAGTGCGGCAATCCAGGAACTTGGTTTCACGATAAAAGTTGGTGGAAAAGATGTTGGTGAAGAAGGATTGCGTTCATGGCAATTTGCGGGACCAACAACGAATACGCTGATTTACGACAAATCTGGACAATTATCCAAAGACTGGGTTGTTCTCCCATTTAGTACCGCTGAATTGCAACGTGGTGATATTACTGCCGGATATTGGAAGTCGCATGGTCACGTTTCACTGCCGGTTATTAATACTGATACAAACAAACCAAAAGGTCTTGATGCAGGTGGTAATAGTAATCTTCGTCAAAGTTATAAAGCTGCAGTTGCATATCTGAATGGTGAAGAGAATGTTCCATGGCGTGATGCGATGGGTGCCTCATGGGCAGGCAATAGTGCTCAGAAGATTTGGCGTTATGTTGGAAAACCTGTGACCAGATATGTTGGTTCCAATGCCGAGGGTGTCAATATGGGTGAACGTGAAATATTCAAATACCTTGTTCATAATCTCGGCATGAGCGAAATCGGTGCTGCCGGTATCATGGGTATTCTGTATCATGAGTCAGGAATGCATTCCAATAACTTGGAAGATGAGTACAACAAATCTCGATTCTTTGGCATGAGTGATGAGGAATATACCAAAGCCGTTGATACCGGTAAAGAGTCCGAACAACAGTTCATCTATGGTAGATATTATAAACGTGCATCATGGCAAACTGCTGGTGAAGCTGTTGGTTATGGTTTGTCTCAGTTCACATCGTCAGACCTGAAACGTGATCTATATATGAGAACCATCAAAAAAGGAAAATCCGTTGCAGATGTTCCGTCACAGTTGGATCTACTGTCATCCAGATTGCGCGGAACAAAATACAATGGAACCACGCTATTTAATGCGATCTCTAATGCAAAGACAGCAACACAAGCAAACCAATATTTCTTGTGGAGATTTGCTGCAGGTACTAGCTTCAATAGTGATGCGGACGTTTTACGACATTATTCATCATGGATGAAACAAAGCGACATCGATAAACGTCATCGCAAAGCTGAAGACTATTTGGCCGCACTGCATGGTTCCGGTGATATGTCGTCAGACTACCAACAGTCAATCATCATCAATAATTTCTATAACAATTCATATGATTTGTCTGACCATATAGATTCAATTCTGTATGCGACGTATGATGTTGAATCACAACCAATCAAAGAATTGGTTGCATCCATCTTTGATGAATTCCCAGAATATATTGAAGATGATGACGATGATTTCTACTTTGATGATGCATTCATCTCGACACTTGCAAATGTATTTGTATAAAAAATAAATGGAGGGGCGAAAGCCCCTCCACATTTCTTTCATGATGGAATTCGAAGTTTTCTGGTACACTCTTTGAAAGTGTTCTCCAGCATGCTGGCAATTTTGCCAACCAACACATTTGGAACAATCTCATCGATGTCCAGAGTGACAATATCATTCCGATCAATCTTGAGTTTGAAGTCTCCCTCGAGATGATATTTCTCATCAGCATCTTTGTACATCACGCGGATACACATCATGTTGCAGATACCACTGCTGTTGAACACTGCCAGAAGCCGATTCTTATGAACCTCGACTTCATATGATTCCATATCCGTTGGAATCATTTCTTCGCAGTATTCCTGCTTGAGGATTTCATTTAGCTCAAGAAGCAGAAGCTTCCAGAGCCCTCTGTTGTTAATACAATCCAACACGCGATAATTTTCCATTTGTTTTCCTCCTGAATGAAACGTTTTATTTGAATACAATCATTTGTATCCGCAATAATAATATATATATATATGCACAAGAAAAGAAAAGTATTGGGGTGCCGAAGCACCCCAATAATCTTCGTCGTATCCTGACTTTTAAGAAGCAATCTTTCCCAGGGATTACTTCTTGAATGCTTTGTTCCGAGACTTAACACGGACTTCCTCATGCGCTTCAATCGTAGAAGTGTACTTCTCACCCTTGCGATCGCCGAGCTGAATCGTACCGGTCTTCGTCTTCTTCGGAACCTTCACAACCTTAATGGTTGCAGGTGCAGTCTTTTTGTCGACTGCCGGCAGATCAAACGCTCTGCATTCATCGTGCATATATCCTGAAATTGTAGCAGGAATAGCACTGATGGTGTTTGAGATGTCGAGTGTCGCGTTATCCACGATACCAATCTCATCTTTGCTGGGATAGCCAAGCTTTGCAGCATTCTTCTTGAAGTCTGCGCGGGCTGCCTCCTGCAGTCTGCTGTTTGCGTACTGCACCCATGCCGGAAGCGATGAAACTTTGTCTGTTGCCATTACGGTGTTCCTCCTTAAAATTGTTTATATAATCCAGACAAGTCTGGTTATATACATTGAAAAGATGTATATACGAATTTTCTATAAATGATAAAATGCTATTACGTAATTATGCCACAGATTACTCCATGATCATCTCACCATCGGATACACCAAGTACATCTGATACATCCGATTCAGTGATAACTTCACCTGTTCTTCGGTCAATGACAGTAAATCCTTTTGAAATATATTTTAGGATTTCAGTATTTGTTGCAGTCATCAATTCACCAATTGGTTTGCGATTACTATCAACAATTTTTATTGGACGCGTCATACTATTGTCACCTCATTTCTTATTTTATATTTGTAATGATAATGTGAAATATCTACGTAATAGCATTTTATTTAGATACAGTCCAGATCTAATAAGGTTATAATATCATTATGTGTTATCTGCATATCATCAAACGGGCATGCATGAATAATAATCACATCATCATTATGATCAAACATATCAGATGAATATGTTTTATTAAGTATAGTTTTCATCTCATCTATCATCTGATTCACCAATTTATGATCGTATTCTTTTTCATATCCCAATATACACGTTGTTTTCTGATATCCAAAATAAATATCTATTGAGTACACATCATCAAAATCCGAATACATAGTTTGATATGTATCCATGATTGCTTGTTTCATATGTAGTACCATGACAGCACGTTTTGATTGATTTACTTTTACATTACGTATTTTTATGTAATGTTGCACTAAGACTTCAGATATATCATTTACAATATACTTTAATTTCATACAATCACCCCAATCAATATATTGATATGTAACATAAATATGATAAATGATGAGGGGCATGACGCCCCTCATCATATCACATATTAGAATTGGAAGTCATCATCCTGTGTTGCAGGTTTATCGTCACCCTTTGGAGTCGAATCACCATTCGACTTTGGAATCTGACTTTCTGTCTGTTGAACAGCTTCATCAGCTTCCTTCTGTGCGCGCTGATTATAATGCTCGATTTCTGCAGCAAGATTCTTCATCGTTACATTGTACTTGTTCATATTCTGAACATACTTACTTGCAACTTTTTTATCACGCTTTGCTTCCGGAATCTTCATGTATTCCTCGTAAGCTTTCTTAGTCTCGTAATAATTTGCAGAAACCGCATTGAGTTGTGCAATCTTCTTCTCATAAGAATCCATGAAAAGATAATTGATTTGTGCGATAGGATTGAATCCAGAGATCAGCTTACCAATCGATCCAAGAACTGCACCGATTGCAGCAACACCTGAAACAACAACAGAACCAACTGCGGCAACAGGTTTTAATGCACCACCAACTTTCGCAAGACCAGCACCGATCGCTGCGACACCTGCGGTAATTGCACCTTCCTGAACAGAATCATCTGAATCAGTTGTTTCGGTTGATGCACTATCGGAACTGTCAACTGTTGGCGTAGTATCCTCAGTAGGTTCTCCGTCTTCCTGGACTTCCTTCGGTTTGACTCTTGCGTCAGGATCAAAATCACTCGAAGCACCTTCTTGTGTCATACTAAACATCTCCATGAGATATGCTTCATTCACAGGAGAACCTGTATTGGGATCAGCATGGAGATCTCTGACACATTTATCAAGCTTTGCTTCCAGATCGTCATTGAACAACCGAATCATTTTTCCAGCATCTTCTTTTCTGGAAATCTTATCGGGTTTATAAACGATGCCCTTATCAGTGGCTTCTGTAGATGCATAAATGCGAGAAAGTTCACCAACGAGAAGACGATAGCCAATAGTAAACATTGATGTGAAAACGGTATTCCGATCATTCGGTTCCATGATATATTCTTTTACCATGGACTTAAACATCGGACGATGTAATGTGTTGAACATTTGTTTCAAAGCATTCGCATCATCTTTGGAATATCCACGTAATGTTGACAGATCGGCAAGCATCTTCTCAATGTCAGAATATGAAGGGGACTTTGTAATGTCACCTTTCATCTTGAATTCATCAGAAGATTTATTTGTGTAAATCTCACGAAGAATCGTATTGATGGAAAGCATGGTTGCTTCCAGTTTTCTTTGATTTTTATTCTTTCCAAACATAACGCATCACTCCTTTCCGAAATTATCTACCACGCATCAAGCGGTTGACTTCTTGTGAAACGGTATTGGATGTATCCAATGTTGCAAGCTGTTTATTGATCGATGCAATCGACTGAACTTCATAATCATTATGAATATCAGGAAGAAGAATCTTCACAGATTCCGCATCCGTGTCAATCACAATCAATGACATGAGGAACAGTTCACGACAGAAGTTTGCAGCAACCGAACCCTTCATGAGATCGATACCATTCGTCGCTTCAATCAAATCAACATCCGCTTTGGTCATGATGATTGTAACGTTCGGAATCAGACCTTCTCTGGAACGTTTGCCTGTAACTTTCTTTGCAACTGCAGAAGAACCCTTAGAATGTGCAAGCGTATAAAGACGATGATACCATCTACGATCTGCTGTCTGAGAGTCATATGCAGCTTGCTTCTTCTCAGCACGGTTAAACAGATAATCCATGAACTTGATTTCACCAGCACGCCATTTTGCACGTCTGGAAAGGAGGTTGCCTGCCTTAGAAGGATACTCAACAACTTCCGGAAGGATTTCGGATTTCACAACACGGCAGTGTGTTTTAACACCAACGACATAATCGATCATATTGGAAACTTCACCATGCTCGCCCATAACTTTGATACCAACCGTCATCATCAGTGGCTTCATAGTATTCAGTTTTTGGATCTTGGTTTCATCCATAAATTGAGGTGCTTTGACTTTTGTGTCAACAGCATTACGGTTGATTGAATGCTTGATGTCCATTTTTGTCTTTTCGATTTGCCACATATCTTTCTGCTTGTCACGTTCGTCTTTTGCAATATCACGCGCTTCTCGTTTCTTTTCACGTATTTCACGTTTTTTAGAAAGTAGAAGTTGTTCTTTTTCGCGAGCTTCTCTGGCTTCTTCACGAGCTTCGCGAGCTTTTTCACGAGCTGAACGTGCTTTTTCACGACCTTCTTGAGCTTTTTCACTATTTGCTTTACGCATATCTTGACGTGCAGCCGTGAGAGAACGTTCAGCTTCACGCAAAGCTTTTTCAACGTTTGCAGTTTGCCGATCATACTTCGCGGCGTCGCCGGAATCATCTGGATTTATCAGATCATCACGATTATTTCTACGCTGAATCAATTCATTTCGCAGATTTCGAACCTCATCTTCCAGATCTGCAATTTCATCCTCCGTCGCTGCATTCGCTTCTTGGAAGTAATGTGCAAATTCAGACAGTGGCTCATAATCCAATGATTTTTGAATTGCCTGATATTCGTTATCAGATAATGAAACCATTGCGAATTCACAAATGCAATTGTCCATTTCAATAACATTATAGCATGCATCTTTCTGATAGAAATCAGTTGCATATTCCAAATATTTGGAAACATCCGTCTTCAGATGACCAAAGATATTACCTTTCTTGAATTCAGATGACTGAATAACAGGATTGATGGAGATTGCCATCTGAAGGTAAGATGCGTACATTTGTTCCAGTAATGCATTCGTTGCAGTTGCATATGCAACAGGAACAGATGATGATACAAAAACGGGGAATTCAAAAATGTTTTGAGCAGCCTTTCCAACAATGGAAGGTGAACCAATAGAACCGGCAGCAGCATTTGCTTTTGCCTTGATCTGTCCTTTCACCTTCTCGAATTGCCGTACAGCATTACCAGTTTCATCCAAACCTTTCGTCACGGTTCCGATTGCATTGCTGATATTGGCTGCTCCAGCGGCAGCATCATCACCGGCTTGTTTCAGAGCCGCATCGCGAGCGTTTCTCTCAGCTTCTGTAAGTGCCATATGTAATCACTCCTTATGTTATTTTATTAATCGAAGAACCTTCGCAAGTTCTTCGGGAATCTTACCCATGAATGATATAGATACTTCTGTTCTAGGCGTCATTGAATAATATTTATGTGTATCCTCATCAATGACGAGACTATCGTTTGACATAATACCAACATGTCCACGTTTCTCGTTTGGTTGAATTTGGTCGAGAACCGATTTCAAGTAATTATCAACATCTCCAACATTTCCCCATGGGCGAAGTATCTTCATCTCAGCCAAAATCTTTTGCAATAATGAAAACGATTTTGGTGTCTGGATATAGAGATTGGTAGACACTTTGCATGGTGTTGTGATGAACAAATTACCAAGTGTCGGTAATACAGTTTTATTGAAGAATGATTGTGTCTTTGCCGCACCAGGAACATATACACGATAACCTGATAAACGAGGACGATGTGACGGAATTGGATTCGTTGGAATCACGAATGAAACATGCTTCCAACGAATCGATTTGTATACGTTCATGTATCCAGCAACACGATCGAGAACGCGAGATGGCGCGTCCTTCAATAACTTATCAATGTTTTCTTGTGTAACGTCAGCCATCTCACGTTCACTCCTTTGTACAATTAATTCGCATAGATGCGATAGTTGATTAAAGTCTCCCAATTCTCTTGAATGATAATCGACGGGAATGTGTAATATGTAACCAGCTTGATACGCTGTGCTTCAATTTCCGCATCGTCATTAAACGCATCATCATTCAGATATTCCATAAATGAATCTGTTGAATGAGAATACTTGTAACCGTCAGTGTTGGTGTAATACGCAACAACACCGATATCAGAATCAGAAGCAAGTTCTGTTCTGCATGCATTCTTGTCAATTGTTTCTGCAGATGACATTGTCTGCAACAATGCATACAGCGCATCGATATTCGATTGAGAATGTGTTGGAAGAATGGCACTTAACAATGACACTGCGGTTGTTGCAAGTGTTTTCAATGCTTCTGTATCATCCAGACCATCCGTGAAAACCATATTGATGATTGGTTTAATATAACCATCGTAAATGTTCTTCATTTCAAGTCGGGTAGAGTTTGCTGTGGTATCATATGCAACAAGACCCAGCTCATTGATTGCGGGTGTTTGTGTATTTCCTTCTCTGGAGAAATACTCGATACAGTCATTCTCATCCAGAACGAGTTTACATTCCACATATGTTTCAATACGATTGGTCTTACCTGCACCATTTGCTGCATTTGGTCCAAGATCATCCTGTGTCACTGGATCGATCTCATCCCATTTCTGACCATCTCGCCACCAACCATTGTAGATATGTGGGGTCTGTTCGAATGATTTGATATAGTATGAATTCGTATAAGCGTGTGTGCCAACACGAATCTTACCAAGATACTTTCCATCCGTCAATGGTTCATTTGTTTGACGGAATGGAATTGGATTCCTTAGATTGATGAATGAGTAATCCGTATTCTTTGTTGTCATCTGGTCTTCACCGGATCCACCATTACCAATCATGAAACCTTGTACAATATGATTTGATGCAAGATTTTCATTCATTGTGGTATACATGGTTGGATCTGTTCCAATACCAAGGATTGTATCTTGGTTTAATTCAGGAATCACAAGATTGGTATCTTTGTTCAGTCGTTCATAATCGACACCGTGTGGTGCATCTAAATAAAGACCAAACATTTTCATGAGTGTCCATTGCATACCTGAAATCGGAATGATGTTATCAGCCTGATACCATAATGATGTTTCACCGGTGGTCTTGTTTCTTCGATAAATCGACACAGTTCCACGAAGACCTTTCTTACTATGATCCGAAAGATCTCTGAATGCAACCATGTCATTGATCTCATATGAATGTTTCAAATGTGATCATTCCTTTCTTATGGAGTTTCTGTATATGTGTATGTAGTTCCCGCAGTATAACTTGCAAGAGAACTCCATAAACATCTCAGTGTTAATCCTGATACACGATAGATGTTGGCATATGTAACGGATTCAATGTAAAAGAACGCTGTGATCGGAACACCCTGTGGACGATTACCATCATCAACTGCAACTGGCCACGTATTCTCACCGTCAGAATACTGTGTTGGAATAGCTACGGTTCGCAATTGAAATAAATCTCCTTGTGATAGCATATAGCTCGTATGTGGTACACCCATCGGAATATACATAGATCCATATGCAGTTATTACCGCATTCAATTCATCAACGATATCATCAATCGTTTTGATTTGATTACTGACAGCGTATGCCGCTTTTGATGAACGGTTTGTTACTTTGTATTGGCACATGGAAAAAATACTAACGACCACATCACGATTTACTTTTAAAATCGCGTTACCATTACCATCTTTTCTATCAACTTTGATTGTGTAATCATCGATTGATCCTTCTAAACCTCCACCGAGATTATGTGGATCAATGAACACACCATTGGTTTTATCAACAATAATGGACTCATCGAAGTTCAATGTCAATTTGCCATCGTTCATGATAAGTCCACTATTGCTATTGTATGATATCTTCTTCATATCTTATCCCCCATTCAATGCATTCAATAATCCTGTAACAAAATCGGGAATATTCATTCCTTCATTTGATGGGGATGGATCATCACTTTCTTTTCGCGATACAGTTGAATTCAAACGAATAATTGGCATTGGTTGGTTCACTTCTCCATCGAAACCATTTCCGGGAGTATTCCGAGCATTACCTGCACTATGATTCGATTTGAATGTAATCACACCATTTGTATTCAGTCTGAATGCGTTCTTGGAATGCTCGGAGATTTTTACTTTTGAACGTTCGAATGATTCGACTGACAATGATAGTTGGATTGTGTTCATAAATCTCACCACTTTCCAAGATATACAGATGACGCTACCTCATTATTGACGAAGCCTGTATCAGAAGATCCGATTGTCACATTTGTTACCAGATAATATTTGTACTTATCATCATCTGGTACACGAATGATATCACCTGGTAGAACCGTGTCAACTGGCCTAAATTTGTCAAGTACTGTTTCAGGTTCAGATGTCCAAGTTCGGTGAATCGTATTGTTCGCAGAGACTCTACCAGGTTTTGGATATTGTCCATTTACTTTTCCATCAAATGGTCCAATAAATCCGATTCTCATACCATCAGATGTTTGGTCAACGAATCCTTCACCAGTTGATACCAAGTCATCATCAATAAAAATACCATCCGCTTTCAGCTGGAATGCATTATTTGCTGCAGGGGATATCGCGATATCGATATCCCCTGCATTAATGTAAAGATCTGTATTGAGTGACAGTGTGAGTTTCTTCATATTATCACCCCATGAATTCTAACCCAAAGAACCAATCCAATGGATATTTATCTTCTTCAGTTTCGTCAATGATCGAAACCATTGTTGCCATTGAATTATATAATGAATCTTTTGTCCAAGAATCGCCTTCAAGATTGTAATGTGTTGCGATCGTCTGAAATATTGTGGATTTGTTAACGAGTTTGTCAATCGAATTAAATATACCATAGAAACGCTCATGGAATCCGGCAGATGATTCTGTAAGATAGGAACGTGGCATAATATCTGGTATTCTCGCATCTGACGCGGTTAACGCGGCTTCGATGACATTTGTGTATTCGGTTAAATCTGCAGCGGTTGCGCCGTTCAGCGTGTTCACCAGATGTAAAACTTGTTCCTCCATATCATATGGAGTGATGGACTGCTGCAATGAGTTGATATGTACATAGCTGTATACATCGACAACAGTCATGTTATTAGCAATCTCTATCAAATATGACCTAAGTTTATCCGTATCAATTTTCACTTCTGGTGGAATCTTGTTTGTCATCACTTTCAGACCGGGACCAAGAATCATGACATCATCAATCGATTCTCTGTCTGGAACCGTGTCGAAGAAATTACCAGTGGAATCTACAATACGAATATTAGAACCACCAACACCACCAACGACAGTAAGTTTACCATCTTCAGTAAATGCCAATGTTTCTGGATCGGTATTGATTGTGATTCTATTAGAAGAATCGATTCTGTAGATTTGTTCGTGGAAATTAGAATCCGCTTCTGCAAATGTCAAATGTCGTCTGAAATAATAGGTATTTGCTTCCCATGTTGGAGCCTGTGTGCGTTTCACATAATACGACTTGTATGTATATGGAACGCCTTCAGCTGTTGATTCCCAGTTTTCTGGTTGCAGTATAAGCTGTTTAAAAACGTATTCGGAATGTAATTCATCCCAAACACGTTCGTAGTATTCTTCAGCAAACCAATCTGGTGCAGTTTCACCATCATTCAAACGATAAATTTGTTCACCTTCTGGAATCGGAGTATATGTATCATCAACCACGGTACCATAGCTCTGATATAGATCTCGCCAATCATCAGGTTCCTCGGTAGTTAAAAAATTGCCGATTGGAATGGGGACATATGTACCGTCGTCATCAATCACATAATTATCAATATTTGCAAACCAATCATCCGGTGCAGCATCAATCAATGTATATGTGATATCTTCTTTTAGACCATCACCAATTCGAACTTGAAGTTTACCACCTTTATGATAGTCTATGGCATAGTCAGTTTTTACAGGATTAATCTCAAGGAACTTTCCGACGTTAATCTGCAAACCACCGCTACGTCCAGTATATGTGAATGGTTCAATCACATTTCCAACAGCGTCCTTACCATCTGGAATACCCAACGATGGCAGCACTTCAGTTAATGATTCATGATTGAGTGGTGATTTTGCTTTTTCGTCATATTGTGCAAGTCTCAATCCAGACATGTCATAAACTTCATAGATACCACTAGGTCTAGCAACGTTGGATCCAGGATATGTCATGACAGCTTTGTTCAGATTAACTGATAAAAATGTGATCGGTAATTGTACACCATTATTTCTGGCATCAGAATCGCTCTTATATGATTTATTGATTCGAGTATATGTGCATGATGGATCGTATGCATAGTTTAGAACGGTTTGTGAACCCTTATATCGAACGATACCATCTTCACCCAGATATTTCAATCTGAATGGTGAAAAATCATTTTTACTAAATGGAGCAATTGATATATCTGAAGTTAAAAACAACCCGGATGCAGTTGCAGCCTCGCCAGATGTATCCAACGTATAGAATGGTGTTTGCATAGGGAGTTCGCGTAAGCCGGTATTAGAGTTATTGAAATCGACTAAATTTGGAGTAGCACCAAGATTATTTCGTGGATAATTCGGTGGATAATTTGGAATCCAGTCGGTAAGAGTATTCAGACCAAAACCATTTCCAAAACGCAAACCAATGATCGAGTTAATTCCAGTGGTTTCAGGTTCAGTATTCTCCACATTTATTGAAATATCCGTTAAGCCAAAATTTACTCTTGGTCTGATTGTATTAAAATCAATAATGTACGGAGCATCAATCATAAAATCACTCGGGACGGTTCGAACAACACCAATTGCGGTTTGTCTGAACATCAAATTTGTTGACGCATCATAAAATGTTATTGATTGACTCAGACCAAGAGGATCAATGAATCCATACCAACCAAAGTTCGTTATGATGATATCACCCGGACGAAGACGGATGGAAGAAGTTTGATCAAGATAAATTCCATGGTCAGATGTAATTTCTTTTCCATTTATGAAAATTTTAACCGTTGCGCCGTTACGATCCTCTCGACAAGAAAGCAACATGGAATCTGGCATTGGTAATGATGGTGTTGCGCTATTTGTTGACGGAATCCCATACAATGAATCAAAATAATATGTTTTTCCAACAATTTTTGTTGGATCGATTCGCAAACCTTCATTGTTGTAATTCAACAGCGCTTGTTCATCTGGATGAATATGAACACCTATTCCACCACCACGAAGATCCGTGCTACCAACTTGCTCATTATAAATGATACTACCATCTGTATAGCCAATGGTGTTGATCGGATGTTGAATGTATCCGAGTGATGATGTAAGATTATTCCAAACGTAACAACCAATGCAAGAACGTTTGTCATTTTCATCAATGATATCACAGAAGAACGGCGCTCCAACATATGATTCATCATTTGTCAAGCACACTTCATCAACTTCAGCCAAAGCGTTATAAAGTTTCAATGAACGATTAACGAATTCAGCTTCCATTAATTGGCGAATCCATTCTTTGATTTCTGCGAATGAAATATTATCCACATTGCCGAGACCAACGTCTTCTGCAGATAATACAACGACGCCCGTTCTGCCATTCACTGAATTGACAATTCGTGTCAACTTATTATTGATTGCATTCCAAATTCTGGAAAGCGTCTCATTCAACTTTTCACCAGATACAGAATCATCAACCGAATTTGTATTGGTAATGGGATTGATGTCGGATAACACAACACTGTCATTCAACACGTCTTCTTTTTTCAGTTGAACGTTGTCCATTCCCATAAATAACCCTCCGTTTCCTCAATATATTAATAGTATACACTAACATCAAAAACGTTGATGTAAATGATTCAACACCTATCATATAGGTGTGAACATTACATTTGGGTTTTCCGAACTAATTATGAATAGGAGGTAATCGTATGGCAACAAACGAAACTGTGATTCTGAATAACTATTCAGATGATTCACAGATCAAACAATACATTTATAATGTATTGGCGCCACGCGTTTTCCATGATATTCCATTGAATGTGTTGAACACTGGTCAGTTCTCACTTATCAATGAATACATGTCACAAACAATTGAGAATCTTGCATTCACCGCATCATTCTATGAGAATGAATCATTCATCACGAAAGCGGTTTTGGCGGATTCCATTTATTCTGAAGCCGCAATTTTCAATATCGGATATTCATTTGCAACGGCATCAACATGTTGTATGTTGTTGGAATTGAGTATCGCAGATATTCAGAAGAATGCAAAGTATAATCCGGATAATGGTTTATATGAATTCACTCTGGATAAGAATACAAAATTCAATTTGAAAAATGGATCTGTATATTCATTGGATTACGATGTGTTGATTCAATATCAGACAATTGAGACTTCAACAATCACAAGCACACCCACACCTGCGTGGAATATTCAATATATCAACATGAATGAAAAGAATATTTGTGCAGTGAATCAGAATCCGTATATTCTATATCGTGTTTCCGAAACATGGTTGTGCCTGTTCTTGAAGGTTTCCGAATATGAACGAGAAACACATACGTTTGTGAATAATATGACAAACGGTATTCCGAATGCAGATCAGACTATCACATGCGTGAATCACATTGCAGGGTTTGATGTGAAATATGTTGATGGAAATGGAAATGAAACATATCTGTCCAGAGATCACATTCTCCCGATTCATACCGATGTAAAAGATCAAGAACCGTATATTCATTACATCATGGATAACCCTCATACAATTCGTTTCATGTTCCAGTTGAATGGAAATCGATATTTTGTTCCGGCGTTGAATTCATCATTTGTTGTGACTGTATACACGTGTCATGGTGAAGCGGCAAACTTCACTGCATTCAAAGCTGATGAGCAACCGTCTGTGATTACAACATCGAATCGTTATTCTAATAATGGTAATGTGACAAAAGCTGCATTCGTAAGGTCTGGTAGTACGAATGGTACCAACATTGGAACCATTGAAACGGTTCGCCGTGAAACCATTCAGGCATATAACACGGCAAATGTGATTTCGTCGGATCATGATATTGAAGAATATTTCAAGACATTCTTCTTCAAGAATATACTGTATCCTTTCTTCTTCAAACGTAGAGATGACCCTTGGGGTAGAATTTGGAGCGGCTTCTTCGCATTGAAAGATACCGATGATACCATCTTCCGCACAAATACATTACACGCAAAAATTCCATATCGCGTGTTGTACAATAATAATGATAACATCATTTCGAATAATGAGATTATTATTCCTCCTGGCTGGGCCTGGATTTATCAGAATCCATCCGCGAATCGTTATACAGTATCCCCATTGATTATGAATGACGGATATCAAGTTGAAACAGCAAAGAGTGCAATCAACGTGAATTCAGATTTTGTATTCGCAAATCCGTTTGGTATTCGAATCCAGAAAGCTCCATTTGCAATCGGATATTTCAATCCATGGGTGAATACATCCGCAACCGCATCCATTGTTCCACAATCGAATATCTACCGAGAAGGAGATCGTGATGATATCAGTATCATTTATCACGCAACTCCGACATCCATCATCATCAAACGCACATATCAGGAAGACTTTTATCGTCTCTCCATGTTGGTCTCTCCCACAACTGTTTCCGAATTGGATGGGTCAAACTTCGTAACATATTTCCGTTCTAAGATTGCACCCCCAACATTCCCAGAAGCAATGTGGAATTATTTCATAAAACCGGTTGATCTGTATTCTGAACGAATTCCAGTATTGGTCATTCAACCAGATGATCAATACATCGTCTTCAATCCAGAACACACATTCTTCTGTGTTAGAAATAAATATCAGACGAGTGACAATCGTTGGGTTCTGTCTGATATCTGGATTGAAGACAATTCTTCTATCGAACAGAAGGTTGTATCATTACCAATCACCGGAATGAACGGCTTCTATGGAACAGATGATATCTGGGGTGATAATGGATTGTGGAAAGGATACGAGGTGATGGTATCTGGTAATACAGATATCGACATCTATCCAACATTAGGTCCACAAGATTCTATTGAGTTCACTCGTGTTACATCACAGAATTATTATCGTCTAACACTCAAAGATCCGATTGATGTTGGTAAACGTGTTGTTTCTATCACAACAGGTGATGTGTTTGAGACCAGTCTCACAAAGTTCGGTGAAACGATGTTATATCGAATCGGTCAAAGTTATGCACCATCAATCTTCATCAATGTGTTATTCGAAGATGGTACGACACAACAGTACCAGATTCAAAATGCCGCAAATGTGTATTCTCCATACACACCAATTGACAATGGGGATGGAACGTATACATTTGAATTGATTGAAGTGAATCCGGGTGGTGTGTTGCTATATGCCGATATGAAACCGACTGCATCGGAAGCAGCGATCAGTTATTATCGCATTCCCCTGAGTTTGATTCAGAAGGATGTTGCATTGTTCTATATGATGAATGCAAAACTTCCGCTGGAAAAGAACGATTTACGCGTTGTTCTGACTGCAAGTCTCAATGGAATGCAGACCGGTATGATTGAAATGCAACCCGTTCAGATCGAATCCGACGGGTCAATTTTGTATGATACTCTGATGTATCCGTTGAATAAGCTGGTGGATGTTGACAATCGCATTCAGATTGCATCATTGGATCATGGTGGGGGTTCATGGATTCCCGCAACACCTGGTGGTTCGGTGTCTGTAGATGCATCAACACCCGAATTCCAAGTCAAATTGTTGTATCGTTCACAAGACACAACACGTCCGTCTGATATTCAAGGCAACAATGATTACATTGGATTCCGTTTGACTGATACGTGGAATCTCAATGATATTTCACTTGTTCAAGAATTGAAAGAAATGCGGAGTGTTACACACTTTGGTGAATATCAGGAACCATCGCAAGATCAAATCCAGGCATATGATGATTTGATGAAGTTGTCAGAATATAATCCAGATGAAGCGAATCTGTATACGATTGAACAATATGCATATCATATTCTGAATGGTACTACGGATTTGTCGGATACAACATTTGACGAAATCAAAGATTGTGCATCATTGATGCAAGCGATGTTGTATTCCATCATTGGTACATATCAAGATGATCCAGAAATTCCAACAATTGACGATGGTTTGATCCATGATCTAATCAGCACTCTGAGTGTAGTGTCTAATACCCAGTACCAGAGTGATGTTAATTGGACAACTGTCTGGGAACAGACAAAAGCATATCCAACATACGTTGATGAAATCTTTGCGAACACATCGGTCAATAGCAGTGTTGAAATTCAGCTTGTTCCATTTGTTGAATCTGCATTGATGACATCAGAACGCTTTGATTCATTTGTGTCATCATTCACACAAGTACACAAAGCAATCGAACCGGTCATCTTCTCCAGATTGGAAGGAAACAACTACCTGGATTGCAAACTGATTGCGACATATGGTTTACCACATTCTTATGTTGCCGATATTGACAAAGATCTCCCAATCAAAAAGTTCTGGCCAGATTTGAACGTTCAGATTCAATTCGATGTGAAGCTATTCAATCCAGCATTAGAAACCAATACATTGAACGAATTACGTGGAATAGTGAGATCATATTTCAACCGTTTGACAAATGTTCATACTCCGGTTGATATGGTGTCAATGGATAATAATATCTACATTTCACAATTGATTCAATTATTGGAAGAACATCCGAATGTTGCATATCTGAAATATCGCGGATTCTATACAAACGAAAAAGATATCAAAAACGGAAAGTATATGAATGCAGAATATCAAGGAATTGTTCAAGCATGGGATACATTGGACTCCATGCCTATGGATGAATTGGAACGGTTTGTTCCCGAGATGTTCGTCTTGACCGATGACAACATTATTCTGAATATTTTATAATGAATATGGATATGGGGGCAGATGCCCCCATATCCAATTCTTTTTGTTTAGAGCGGTGGTGTAACGGTAACTGTGATATTTGTGAATTGCGCTGGTGTAATGTTCCGACTGTTTGAAGCACTATTTCTTATATTGATCAAGAAAGAAACGGTACCATCTGGGTTTGTTTCTGCACTTGCAGGTATCGTATAACTTTCGCCGGATGCAATCCATGATGAATTAAACTTGTGATTCATGTATGGGAACCATGGTCTGTCGTTCACATGATCTGTTCCACCGGCCACAAACCATTGTAATGTTGGTGTGAATCCAGCTGCAGCGGAATCAAATGTAAATGTAACAGTAACTGTCGACCCCGGTTGTGCATTTATTTTTGATGATAATATATGGCTGGAATTCCGGTCTCTACGTACTGTTGCATCACTGGTGGAAATCGATGTGCCACCAACCCAACCAACATCATTACCGGATGCCGGTGGTTTTCTCGTAATATTTCCGCGATTTGTTGCACGACGAATGAACTGACTCTGAATTGTTAGCTTCTTCGGATTGTTGTAGAATTGATATGTCTTTGTTGTGCCAGTGACTTTATGTGGAAGCAAGTACTCCAGTGGATACCATGTGATCGTTCCAGCACCATCAACAATGATGCAACCATTGTCAAAATATGTCAAACCACCGCTAGAATCATTTACTCGAGTCGGAACCGGATAGTGACCCTTACACTGGCTCAACGGTTTCCCCGTATCGAATGCATAACCAATGTCAGCAACACCAAGTGATCTATCAATATTACGCGGACAACCATCGCTCTGATCGCCGAATATTGCATCGGTAAGCAACAAATGTTTATGATCGGGGGTTTCGCAAATTGCCATTGTTGGATACCCTAGACTTGCTGCACTATAATATTCGATTATGGTATACGACGATGTTGTTCCGACATTTTCAGTTCCATTATACCATGTGCGAATAATATTCTGTGGGTTCGTAAAACTGACAAACAGGATCGTACCAAGACTACCAACATATGGTATTGAATAATTTCCACTGTCTGAGATATTTCCATAAACAAATCCATCTGACGAATATGCGGCAAATGAACCGTTACTGGGGCTGCGATAATTAATGTCCGCGGTAACATTTGGTGCACCCATAGACAATGGCATATCTTTTTCCGTTAGGATTGACAAATTTCCTGTTGATATTTGATACAAGAATAATGTATATGCATTATTGGTATAATCACGAATATAGAAATAATCGGAACAACCAACAACACCAACTACCAATGTATAGTCGGAAGGTAATGCGAATGTTGCAGAAATCGTTTGGGTTGCCAAATCATATACAACAAACTGCTGTGGAATCGAATTCGGAATCTTATAAATCGCATATGACGAGAAATCCATGATGTGGAAGAATTCAACGTCATTTAACACAAACGAAGTTTCATTCGTAACATCAATCACTTGAGCTGTTTTTGCCGTATGGTTATAAATTCCGATGTACCCATTGACGGTGTTTGTGTAATAACCCATAACACTTGCAGTTATTGAAATCGGAATATCTGTATATGTTGGATTCACACCGAATGTTGATACATCATAAATACGAACATTGTCCGGAATATAATTACCACGTGGCGCAACAACAATTTTTGATTCATAGTTGTATCGGAATGTGACCGGGTCAATCGGTGTATTGTTTGTATCGCCATACAATTCGTATGAATACGTACAAACACCGGTATCAATGAAACAGACATGATCACGTGACAAAATCCATTGATACGTGTCGGACGCGAGCGGTTTCATCAATCGACCACGCACATCAGAATATGCTGGTGTTCCCGTGATTGTATGAATACTTGCACTGGGTGTGATGGAATGAACGGTCTGACTTCTGGTTGGAACGATTGCTGGCCATGCACCAGTGTTTGCAGAAATGAAATAATGCTTTGTTCTAAGTGATACATCGATGTCATTGATGTCGTCAATTTTCTCCCAAGTTGTTATGTCCCAATATTTATCGGTTGCATACCATTTTGCTGTGGATGTTAGATTTAATGACGTAATCGGAATATCGGCATGTGTATTAACATACACCATATACATACGTGTGATATCATCTGGTCCGGTAATGTATATATCACAACCAGGTCCACCGTTCTTGAAGTTATTTCCATACCATGCATTTGGTGCATTTGTAAATGTATCCTGGATGTCCCATGCTTTCGTATAGTGATTATACATTTTTGAATCTGTCATATTGAAATCGGAAACCGGTAACACATTTTCATGCGTGGTGGTGTCAATTGGTGTGCCAAATGTGTTTTTAATAGACCCATTACTATAGTCATCCGTATATACACGATCGGATATCAACTCTTCAGCAGTATCCATCTTAATGTGACGACCGTAATACGAGTAGGTTTTGGAATTGTCACGACCCCATTGGCTGAGTTCTCTGGTATACATGTATGAGAAACACTGTCTTGTGTCTTCATATACATCCGTTCGATCAATAACTTGATCATCGCTGTTATACAATTCCGAGTTTAATCCATAATCAAAATAATTTGAAGCGTGATATTCAATATATGAATGTATGTCACCACTATATCCCGATTGGGGTACTGTCACATTATTTTGACTGACATAGCGCACGTTTTCTGCACTATAATAATTCAACATGCTGTATGTGCTTGGTGATATAACAGCAAACAATCCATCATCATATGCATCAAGAATTACATCTTCATGAATTGACGTTGTCTGGAATGCGTGAATCGTGAGACGTTCATTCAGATGTTTTATAATAGAAGACTGTTGCCCATGCTCATCATACACAAGTGAATGGAGTGTTAAGACTGGTCCAGCGGCGCCAGAATAGTATGTACCAATACCGAATTCGGTCGCAGTAATATCCGTTGTAATATCGGGCACGTTATAATCATATATAACGTAACCAAGTTTCCGCCGTTGTGAAATCATATGCGTTGTCGAATCATATGTGATTGGAAATAGTTCGCCTTCTTGTGTGAAATTTGCCTGCATTTTATAGTCGGGCATTCTGTCATCGATGTATGAAGGTGTAGTTGTTCCGGTTCCGATGAATCCGGTTCCAAATGATCTTCCGTATGGCATCATGCCAGTATCTGTTATTAGATTCACGCCATACTTCTCGTCGGTAACATTTCCATCCAGATCGGTTGTTTGGAGCACGTAGACATTGGAAGATGGTTCCTGACCATATCGTTTCTTGTAATTTTCAACGAACACATTTAATCCGTTCAAATTCAGTTCATGATCCATGTGAACATCCCCTTTCTTAATAATCCGAGAATCTCAAATTGTCGGATGTGAATATGTTGATAGAAATCATGGAATCCATTGTTTTCGCATCTGTTGATGTGAGTTGGATGACATCAAAACTGTTTTCAATATCGAAATCCAAAATATTGCAACCATGCAAATCTGGTAATGTCATTTCAGTTTTCTGATAATTGTAAATATCGATATTATTTATCATATCGAAATCCAAAATATTGCAACCATGCAAATCTGGTAGAGTTGATGTAGCACGTGTGTATTGGACAATATCAATATTACTGATCATATCGAAGTCCAACACATTACAACCGTGCAATTCCGTGTCTCTATCGGTTTCAATCAAATCAGCCACTGAAACTGCCGTTGATGTAAAATCCGTAACAGTGATGTTGTGATCTTGATACAACGGTTCCAGATGTGTTCCTGATACATACAACCCGCGAACCGGAATAATCTCGGATTGATTATTCTGGTTGCGGTGTTGTTTGTATACTTCTTTACTCTTGTAATAGGATGCCATATGATCACCCCTTACTGGAGAATTCCTGGCGGTAAACCATTAAACGATGGATTGTTCGTGAACGTAACAGACCATTGTTTTCCTATAATACGTTTCGTATGATTCAACGCTGTGATGGTCTCCGTTGTACCAACGATTCGATGATAGATGTAATTCGTAATCTTTGATACAACATTCTGTTCGATGATTCTTTCACCGAATGGAATCATCACGTTATTGTGATTATTCGAATCAACGGAATATTGATCATAGCATGATTTGGTTTCATCGTATAACCACTTCGACAGATCAAACACTTGGTTGAATAAACGATTTGAAACATTATATACATCACTCGTATATATGAGAATGACTGTGTCACACCATTTCTTCAGTGTGTACAAACATGGTTGCTGACCCGTACCAGTTGCCAATCCACCCAGATTCGACAAATGTGTTGGATTATCCGCACGGAGCAGATATGCATGTGACATGTTTGTATCATTTGCATGATAGATAATCATACAATCATCCACAGCAGTTTGCCGAATGTTTGGATCGATCGTTGTTGTAAATGGAACGTAACCATCACATGCGGTGACCGTGTTTGCAGTAATATCAATCACGTACATATACGTTGCACCATCTGACACATACACAAAGTGTGAATATCCAAACATCAATACCGGTGTTGCTACCGCGAATGGGATATTAAATGTTTGATCGGGTAGATCCTGGTTAATCATATCTCGTACAGAAACTTGATGATTTGATGCTGCTTTGATGAATGCGAGTTTTGCAGTATTCAAAATCATGCACGCCGTAACACATTGATTGCCACCATAGGATTGCAAACCATTTGTTGCAAACCACATGTTGTTATTTTCAGAATACAAAGCATTTGTTCCAACAAAACAAACAAAACCAGTGACGTATGGTTGATTTCCAGCTGGATGAATACCAGATCCTTCCGATGATGTGATATAACAATTCCACAAATTATCGATTGATTCCACCGGTGATGTGGAAGCAGAACTCCATTGATGTGTACTTGTGTCATATGTACTCAACAGATACGTTCCCATATTTGGATGGATTGTTACAATATTTGAATGTGTTGTGGGACGATCAGCTGTTGTTGATGAATACACCGTAAATGATCTGGTATTATTCCATCCTTCATATGCATCAATCAACGACTGTCTCATCTCATTCATGTCATAAATATAATTGTCGAGAACAAAGTAATTGTCCACAGGATCAACGCAGAAATTTTGCATATCGGCAGGAAATGTCGTGGTGAATTCTAACATACCACCGTCTTCACTACTGATGTTGAATGGTGTATTGCCACGAAGCGGATTCAGATTCACCGTGTTGTTTGGTGTAATCCAATACTTCCTGGATTGATCTGCAACAGGAACATTGTTGAGATCCGTGATCAGATGCCACGATGATGTGTTCCAATATTCATCCGTTGCATACACTGTTGATAGTGCACCACGAATCTTGATGATTGGATCATCCGTCTTGATGTTCTGATACACATACATCTGTGTGATGGTCTGATTTGTTGTGTAGAAAATCGGTACAGCAAACGAAGTTGACATCAAGGTTTCATTGTACCATTTACTCGCTGTTTGTGTGAACGGTTCGGACGAAGTATAATCACCTGTTGCATGATTAAATGAATACGCCGCGGATGCATTCAACTGCGTGAATGGCTGTCTGGATGTTGTACCGAAGTTATATGTCAATGAGTCATTGTCGGTGATAACATCATTAACCGGTGATATGACAACGTTTATATTCTCCGGTGTTGGATTGACATCATGTTCCACCATCAAGAATCCATCTGTATATGATGCATATCCATCCGTGTACGCTTGTTTTGCATCAGTTCCACCGATGATATTATATTCACTCAAATTCGTGTACACCGACATTGTATGTGTGACATTGTCGAATGTGGAACGTGTGGATGTTTTCGTTACGTCACCATAGATGTTGTTACGTTTGAATGTCCGAATTGTTGATTCTTCCATGGACTTCTTGTTGCCATCACGGAAAAAACGTTTCATGTTTGTAATGATTGTATACTTTCCATCGTTCCAATTCGAGTCAATCATCTGTTTGGAATATGACAAACAGAAATACACGTTGAATTCCAACGCTTCATTTGGATTCTTTGTGATGGTTGTCGCACGTCCGAGATTATCATAAACATACGAATGTGTCCACAATGCATTCGGACCCGTACCAATGCCATATTCAGAAATGACAAATGGTTGTGAAATACCATCGATGATTGCAGGTAATTGCGCAATCATAAATCGACAAGTTGTTGTGATCAATCCAGTTTCTACGGCGTAGTATAACGGGTAATCATACACGATTGTCCCAGATACCAATGTGGATGAAATGTTGGATATTTGCGAGATTAACGAGTTTTCTGCAACTGTGATCGCACCGACACCATTACCGAAATAAATAGTTTGTGGGAAATTGTTTACACCACCATTCTCGATGAAATATTGTTGCATACCATAATCCGTCATCAGGTTCATACCATAATATTCACCCAAAACATTTCCATCTGCATCGAGACGACGAATCACATACATGTTGGAGAAACCAACTGTGTCATGTTCCTTCATGTAATGTTTGGCAAATTCAATCGCACGTTCATAGATTGGATCTCTTTGAATTTCTTTCACACCCATCACTCCTTTCATCTAATTCTTAAACTCTTCAGAATTCGATAATCCGATTTGGATATCGAAACAGAAGATACATGTGGATGATTCTCCACGGGAATAAGTGGTAGATTCACACCACCATCAGTCATCGTTGCGTATGTTTCTGCAAAATCAATCCATGTATCCGATGTGAAATGTGATTCGGTTTCCACATTATACATGATACCAAAGCTTTGTGCTTTTGGACCGAAGTTATATTTCGAATAACCCGAATAATTGAATTGGCACATTGTCAGATACGGGAACATATATAGTCCATTTCCAGCCGATGGAATATATTGATACGAACCACTCCAATTTGGAATTGTCCACGGTAACACAATATACCACGTGAAATCAGCTGTCGTATCGTACATGTACAACCGGTTACTATTCTCACAAATAACAAACACCGTACTATTTGTCACAACCATATTTCGTGGTGTTGTCCACGATGTTACGATTGTTCTTGTAATGGTTTTTGTGTTTTCATCCATGATATATAGATACCCAGCTTGTGCAATATAAAACTTCCCATTCTCATATGCCGATACAGATTTTGCATTCAATGTCAGAGCAGTTGATGTAAATGTATTGTTGTCAATATCATACACCAACATTCCTGTCTGATAGTTTGCAATTGCAATTTTGTCACTGGAAGAGATGTCATTCGCCGCAATCGATATGCTTGTTGAATGATTTATGAATTCATTCCCGTTTGTATCAAAAAATACAAAACCAGTGGTATATGCCAATGCGATTGTGTGACTATCAACCCATGTCATTTTACCATATGCACCGACACTGGATGAATCATACTGATATGAATGAACCAGATTCAATGTCAATACATCAAATACAAAAATCTTTGGTTGATTCATTCTGGAAATGTAAATGTGTGTATCATCCACAAGAATACCACCAATGGAAGAAGAATCAACGGTTGTATATTCGATATCCCCAAGTGTTCGTAAATTCCAATTCAACAGATTCAATGCAAACACGCGAATACGCCATGTAGATTCAATCTGGATTTCTGCCGCAATATACAACACTTTGTGAGATATTGTAGACACGATCGATCGCATGGATTCAATCGCAGGCAAATAATTGAGGTAGGAAACGGGAAACTGTTCGTTTCCCGTTTTCACCGGTAATAGATTTAAACTCATCCATTTCACCCGCTTTCTTATTTGGTGAAATACGTGATCGAATAGATCTTTGCAATCTTATCCGATATCTGTTTCTTTGTGATAGATATGTCCGTGTGGATTTTGGTTAATGATCCACGTGGTTCACGTGTGACTTCATAATCAACATCGTATATAGATGGATCATATTCGAAATCCGGAACGATACGATCAATGATTTGACCGGTGAGATCATCACAGACAATGTGTTGTGTATTTGGTACAAATGTTATCGCAGCCGCAGATGCTCCATCTTCTGCATCATATACTAATACCTCGTATTCGTCCAGCAAACCTGTGTCATTTGGGAATAATTGGACACCATACGATTCAAACAAATCATCGGTTAATTCATTCGCAAGGAATACCCAACGACTCAATCCAGCATTATAATACTTTACACCATCCGCGTCACGACATAGAATCAATGCGGTATTAATCGCGAGAACATCAATCTCAACTTGTGACACACCAATCGGAAGATTGTTTCCGCCCGCAGTCAATGCGGTATCGGTTAGATAGTATCGTTCATCCAGAAGATACCCTGTCGGTTTGTATGAGTCGGTAGTTAACACATACCCGGATCCACCAGCTCCACCTTTGTTTCCATCACTAGATGCAGGAATTGTACCGGATCCGCCATACCAACCTGATCCACCCGCACCACCGGCATATGTACCAGTTGTATCAGATGATCCACCATAACCAAATCCACCCGCCGTGAGTAACGTTGCACTTTCCGGTGAACCGGTTTGTGTTCCCGGTCCAGCGTTTTGACCAGATGATCCGGTTGGATTTCCACCTGTTGCACCACCACCAACACCACCGTTTCCACCAGATTGTCCACCGGCACCACCAGCAACAATCACACGTGCATATAGTGAATCATCATTCTGACCGAGACCAGTAATGATGCGAATGTCAGACGCACCACCACCACTACGACCATTACCATTTTCGGTAGATCCGACTGCGGAAGGTGCACCTCCACCGTTTGCACTCAATTCAGGAAAGCATTGATTCGTGTATGCGGATGATATCAGATTGTCACCAATACCAGAACCTCCAACGAATACTTCAACCAATTCTTGTGATGAAAGGTTTATGGTTCCTTCGGCGTAACCACCTCTTGCTGCAGTTGCAAATAACTCACGAACACCGCCATCAGCGCCCCAACATTTCAATGTGTATTGACCTGGATCGAGTGTAAGTTGTGTTGGTGAACCCGTCTGGAAGAATTTAATCACATCGCCAGCATCCAATTCAGATGTTCCACTCAATTGATACACTTCAACTGATGCAGCTGTTGATTTATTACTCAACAACAACGGGTGTGTCATTTGTAATGAAGAAGGAACACTATATCCGGTTGGTTTGATTGAAGTTGATGTTAACACATATCCAGATCCACCACCACCGGGACCTGATGAATACTGAACAGTCTCATCAATGACATATCCACCGTACCATCCACCACCACCACCGGATGCTCCTTCGGCACCATTTGTGATAAGTGTCGTCTTTGTTTTTGGTTTTCCACTCATACCAAATGCAAATCCATCGGTTTGTGTTGCATATGCATTTGCTCTTGACATACCAGCACCGGTTCCATTTACGATAATCGGACCACCGTTTACACCACCGCCAAATGATGCATAGTCCGGGTGTGCTGTATATGCGTACATACATCCGCCACCCCCACCACCGGCAACAATGATTCTGGTATTGAGCGTGCGGTGTCTGATAACATCTTCATTGGTGATATCGTCCTGTATCCGGAACGTTCCAATCGGACCCGCAATCAACGGTGTTGTTTCAGATTGATAGAAATCACCATTCTTCACATCCAACAATCCGATTGCATGATCAGAATTTCTGATACATGGAACAAACAGTTTCAGTGGATCATTAAATAATTTTGACATCCCCCAATTCTCGTAAATGTAATCAAGTATTGTGATTGCATTTGTCGGATCATCCAAATTTGCGAATGATGTTGGGAATGTTGGTAGATTTCCGGATGAATCATCATACGATCCAGGAAATGTATATCCAGAACTGGAGAAATACCACGTCTCACCTTTATATGTGAATGCAATCGGTTGTTTGACATATCCAGGTACATCGACAATGACATCACCCGAATTCTTTGATATGAACATCAAATCAGTCCAACCGGCGGCACGGTATACACAACCGAATGCGGGACCGGATGAACGTTTCGTAAATACACGATTATTGAGTGTGCACGATACTCGCGTATCAAAATAGTATGGGCAATCATATGTGACATTGTAATCATTTCCGGAATTACCATCGTATATTTTGAGATGATACAACTTACCACTGAAATATGTAGACGGATCAACACCGTCATATATGTCTTCTTGATAACATGCAAACAAATAAAACGGGTTTGTACCGGATTCACCTGATGTTGAAGTTTGCACAACCTGTGTATCGTTTATATATACAATACTACTCGTCACAAGGAACCGACCGGATGTGTTAAAGTTCACACCAGTTGCAACGTAATCACCATCAACATCGGTTTGGTTACCGTACACCGAATTGATCATCAGTTCATTATTCAATTTCTTCAAATGAATATCGAACCGATTCCCCGCGGTTTCATCATGTCTGGAACCGACAATGACCATGTTGTCATTCGTATCGGCAACAGCTGTGCGGAAACCGAATACAACACTGTTTGTTTCAATATTGGCAGTCAGATCACCGTGTAATGGATAAAAAAGATTGTCCGATATGGTTTCTTTGATACAGTATACGTCAGATGTATCTTTGAATGGGATATAGTCTTTGACCAATACATCATTTTCATATATCCGCATTTCATATAATGTCACATTGGTTCGGCAATCACCGTAGTCACCACCGGATGCATTGGTGAACAATGATCCAATGCCAATTGGCACTGTGGATGTGGCTGTTCCACCATTCAATGAGACATTGTATATGATGACACCTTCCGCTGTTTCAACTTTGCAGTATGTTCGGCTTAATGTGATTTTGATTCTCTTTCCGTAGTATGCGGAAATACTACCAACATTCGCGTTGTCACCTGCCCACATGTATCGCAATATACCACCGTTGTACGCGATACAATGATCAACATTACCGCGTGAACCCCATGGTGTATCATAGGTGTTCACCGGACTTGGTAATGAACAATCGAATTCAATAACCGAATTCTCGTTGCAATAATAGTCAAGTTGCATGATGACGGGTCTTGTGAAGGTGACCGATTGGAAGTTCGATTGTACGAGATTACCAAGATTGACATATTGCGTTCCGTTTGTTTCAACATACTCAATTTGTTGATAACCATCCGGTATCTCAACCTCTTCACCGATACAATCTTCGTATCGTTTTAAACGAACATCGGTTGCACCTCCACCGCCAGCACCGTTTATATATGTGCTATAACCGATACCACCATCACCACCACCATTCCAACCGCCTTTTGGCTCTGTGGCTTTCACATCGGGTGTACAATCTTCACCATCACCACCGACATACGCGTACATCTTTTGTGATTCATTCAGTGTTAGAATACCACAAGACATTCCACCCATTGCACGGGTGTCTGTTATGCCTTTACCACCGACTGCACCTTTACAAATAAAAAGATATGTTCCTGCGGTCAATGTGAATTCTTGTGGTTGTCTAGTATATGTAAACTTATGAATTTCTTTCCAGAGTTGATCATTATACCCTAAGAAATTTGCCATTCATATCACCACCGTTAATTTGATCCAGGTGTATAAGGCGTATCAGTAGGAGAATACACAGCAACCAGAGCATCGTCCGGGAGATTGTTGATTTCGGTTTGGGTGGGTTCGTGTGGGAATGTAATAACTTGAGATTCCGCGCCAACCAGTTTTAGATAACCACTCTCGATATCATCTGCAACAGACACAGAAGTGTATGCAGTTAAAACACGATACACGGTTTCCGTGTTTGGATCAACAATCAACATGTTACGTGTATAACTCTGACCAGATTGATAGTCTTCAATGGATGCGGATCCACCGCCTCCACCACCGTGACTCCATTCAAGTTGTTCGATTTTTGATGCGAGTCTATTTATAATGGTTTGCTGATTTGCGATCGCATCAACAAGCCGTTGCATAATTGCATCCATGTGATATGCTCCTTTCAATTAATTTTCAGCCAACCACTCATCAACTTTATCTTCGATTTTACCAAGAGAAACATTGATCGATTCAATAGATGATGATATGGATGTTAACGGTTCTGTCAGCATAGAAATAATGTATGGCCATGTGCATAATTCGACATGGTCTCCATCAGGAAGATCAAACGTCAACGGAGTAGTATTTGAAACAGCCATGAATAACACAGCTCCTTTCTGTATAAGGTTATGAAAACGTTTTTCCTTGTATGAGAACAAAAAAGATGGGGCATTACGCCCCATCCACAAAATCACACATTTGTTCAAATGTATATCCACGCATGATGAGTGTCTGCAACTCGGCAAACGTGATACCGTCCCGAACATGAATTTTCTCGGGTACGGTTTCATTGAAATGGTACTTCATGAAATACCCGAACGTTTCATCCGTGACATAACCGATTTCCAATGACAGATCGATTCGTCCCGGACGAATCAATGCCGGATCCAAATCATCCAAATGATTTGTTGTCATAATGTAAATGACATTCTCCGGAGATTCAAATCCATCAATGAAGTTTAGCAATGTTCCAATTGACTGAATCGCATTTCTGTGATACTCCAGTTCGGAATCGTAATAGTCTGGAGATGTAATCGTAACATCATCAGGATGGCGATTCCTGGAGAATGCAACCGTATCAACATCCTCGATGATAACAATTCGCATTCTATCACCGGATCCATATTTGATCCAATATGGATCTGCAATCGCCGATTTCAGATATTCAATTGGCACATAGTATATATCACATGGAATCATGTTAATGATTGCCTGGACAACCGAGCTCTTTCCAGTTCCAGGAAATCCATGAAGCATAATTCCAAAGTGATACGGAATATGATGGCTCTTGTACCATTCTTTGGAATTGCAGAACTTCAACACGGAATCACGAATCAACGATTCTTGCTCTTTTAGAATGAAGACATCATCGAATGAACGATGGTTAATTCGTATATATTCTTCCATGTTTCGCACTTTCACGATGTGATATGTGTTTCGTGCATTCTTTGTTTCAATCAATCGCGATTCATGCACAAGTCTTTTGATAAACTTGTGCAACATTTCGATGTTCTTCTTCGTGTGGATCACTTTGAGTGACATGTCTCTCACATCTGATTGACCCTTATCGGATGTTGCCGAGTGGGAATCTAACCAGATGAGCACACCGCGAAACATGCACACATCCACATGGCGTTTGTGCAATTGCATTTTCTCCATCTGGAATTTAATCTTTTCACTATCCGGACATGTGTTGATTGCTTTCGGATAATGTTTGAAGTATTTTCCCAATACTTCAGGTTTCAGCGACCATCTGATATATGCCATGTCAACTTCATACCAGATGAGATTTGATGCTGCGTCTCTGACAGTTGAGACAATCGGCTCGGTGATGGGATTCAACAAACCCAGCAGTGTTCTTGGGATCATTTTTTCTTTCATTTTTCATTTTCCTTTCATAATGCAATTTTGATAGTCTGGAACTATCACATCTTAATTATATATATACATATAAAAAATATATCGGGGGCGAATGCCCCCGATACTATTATAACAATTCTAACAAATTCAACCCATCAATCGATAGACTCCGCAGACCATCGATATCAATCAAATCAATCATTTCTGATTTCATCTTTTGTATTGATGATTGTGGAATCATGGTCGAATGTGTTTCAATATCTACCAATGGATACGATTTCAGAATGTAATCATGATACACCTTGTCGATGATTGGTAATGTTGATTCAACACTCTTTGGATCCGGTTGAATTTTGTTCTGTTCAATTCCTCTCAACAGATTATATGCAAATGTCGTAATACCCAATTGTGTCATACCCATGATACCACGGTCAAAATCACCGACAATAATATTCAACAAATTATAGAATACTTTGTTCTTAGTGAATTCATCCACAATATCTTCATCAACTTTTGTGATGGATTGGACAATCATCAATGGATCCGATATTTGTGACATTCCGTTTCTTCGGAATTTTGTATAAATGACTTTTGTATTTGGAATATTATGATATCCAGTCATTAATGAATCACCGGATATGATAATTCGATTCCGTTTTGTTTTGTTATAATCACACAATACATTTGGAATCACGTATGAATCAAATTCATCTGACAAAATGAAATACATATTTGGAACGTATTTCAAGATAGTCTGGACTTTCTTGATTGCTTCCGTCATGTAGTATGTGAATTGTTGATATCTGTCATTTGCAAATTTATTCATATACGGAACCATGTATGATTTCAAATGAGACGATTCCGCAACCTTGGTCATTTTAAATGCGTTCATGATTCCAATGATACGAACATTATCCCACTTCTTTGCAAAGTTCTTCCAATGATTCAACGTCATTAGAATTGACGATATCAGATCCACTTCAACATCTTCTCCGGCAAACGGGAGATAATTCAGATATTTTTGGTATTTGGATAATGCATGTGTGAACGTGTTGAAATCAATGAAAATGTCAATTCCATTTGGCGCATCATATAATTCCCCAAGGATTGTTGAGATGACTTTGTATTTCGGTTTCAATAGTCCGCTGATAATGCCACTTGAAACTTTGTTCATGATATCACCTCACAAAGTCTCCGATCCGAAGATGTAATCCGAGAATGAACGTGCACCAACACGATTGATTTCATTCCGTTCATCAAAGATCGAATGATAGAGATGATGTTTCGTTTGTTCAAATGACATTGCAGTTGCAAACGATTCCACATTCTGAAGAACCGTCTTCAGTCTCATGATCTGATATTTCTGATCCGGAACCAACCAGTCAGGACGAAGCAGCCGATTGTCCATAGATCGGATATGATGACCAATCAGAATTTCGCCATGTGTAGAAAGAATCGGAATCAGTTTATAACACATATGAGACAATGCATCTACAACATCCTCAATGTGTTCAAACTTTGAAATGTCCGATTCAAATAGATGCATGATATCCATGTACTTCTTTGTCATCATGATATTAATCGGGATGACAACTGCAAACTGTCCACCCCCTTCGATGATTTTGTACGATGTGATCTTATGATATGTAACATCATCAATCACAACATCCTTACATTTATCAATCACCGAATCCGGAATAGACAATGATGCGTATTTTGAAATCGTAACTGGGATCATGTCTTTGGTGACATAGCATGTGAACTTCTCGGAAATGTCATCCATATAATCTTCACGAATGAAAATGTCAAATCGTTTATCATCTTTCGGAATGATTGTCGACATATCAACAATGAAGTATTTGTCGAAGTTTTCAGAATATTCAATCTTTTCTGCATTACTCTTCAGCAGATGCTTTGCGGAGAGAATATTCTGCGAAACACGGGATGTCATAAGTTCAGTTGTATAAATGAAGCCACCCTTCAAGTCTCCAACCTTCAATGCTCTCTGCCCATAACAGATATGGCAGCAGTCTTCATTCAGATTGCATGTGCAAGGTGAACGGAACCACAATCTCTTACCAAGCATATGTCGATCAGATTTATGAAGTACATGAAGCACACCGTCATTCTTCTCGTTATAATAATAACGTCCATCGAACATCTGGAGATTGACTTCATCAATCGTAATCGGAATTGGATTCTGTGAACCGCAATCATATACTGTCGGTGACACCGTTCCATATGCCAGCATCATCAGGTTTCTATTAAAGTAACCAGCCTGTCCCATATAATCCTTGTTCATGATATCCGGAACACGTGCCGCAATTGCACCCGTATAGAATACAGGAAGCGAATGATAACCTGCGCGGAATCCGTTACCGTTCATGATGACAGGAATGATATTACGTCCATCCGGAATCTGTGAGAAGTTAATATACAACTCTTCCATCTGTTTCGGTTTAATCAAACTGACGTATTTGTTTGCAACGAAGAATGGATTACCACGTTCAAGCATGATCTGTTCCAATACTTCATAACGCTTTTTATTTTCTTCAACAATGTCAGCAGTCTGCATATCTGGTGGATACTCTGTATTGTTGATATCTCGAATAATTTCAGAATCACGGTAATGATCAAGGAACAGATTCTCTGCAGTATAAATTTGCATATCTGCTTCTGCAAAGTTGATCATTAGCATCTTCCAATCTAACGACAACCGTGACATCTTTTCTTGTATCTCAACAATTGGCGTGCCAAACTGCTGTAATACATGAACAATTCGATTTTGAATTGTCTGTCTACGTTTGTTGCTCATGTGAGTATCTAACAGAAATTCGTCCAGATTGATGTACTCAAGATACATAATAATTGGACGAAGGAATGTCAATGACATCATCAACCGGTTCAATGGCAACACCCGAATCTCGGTTGAATCATTGTCTTCGATACTCTTTTTGATTTTGATCATGACTTTCTGAAGTTTGTTACCATTCTCATCTTTATTGCCCCAACAGAGTTCTGCAACTGCGACCACTCTATTGAACAAGTAGTCATAGTTGTTCACCCACCGTTCCACCACAATTGGATCCCCGAGCAGTTCGTGAATCTGCTCGGGGGTTTTGATTTCATCCAACTGTGACAAATCGTCAAACAGTTCATATTTTGCGTCATGCATCCAATCAAATGCCATGTCAGGTACCTCCTATCAAGTATCAATATCAGCCGCAGTCCATTCGAAGTTTAGTAACATTTCTTTTCTGGCTTTGATATCTGCATCTGTTTTACCAACCAGCATATCATATGTACGCATAATGTTTACGTCAGATGCATCGATTTTGAATATTCTTCTTGTACGAGGATCCATGATAATTTCTTTTGATACTTTTGCATCGGATGAACCGAGACCTTTGTAGCGCTCTTTGATGACCGGATATTTTCTCTGAATGTCTTCAAAGAATCTTGCAATGGTCGTTGTCCTACCATCATAAGTCACAATCATCCCAAATGCTTTCTGAATATTGATCACATATATCAGATCATTGTATAACTCTTCATCCACAACTACAACCTGATCATGCAGATCGATTGTTGCATAAATCTGATGAGACTTATGGTCAAATCCTAATTCTGGATAAGTCTTTGTCAGAGAACGCAACCATGCATCAATATCGTCAATGAATGCATCTGCAGATCCAGCAATCATCATTCCATGTGCAATATGTTCCAATAGATACATATTGACGGAACGGTCTAATGAAACACCATATAATGATGACAGATAATCAAAAGCTTGTTCAATAAACACATCTGCTTTTACAGTTTCTTTTTCAAATTTTAATGTAACATTTCCAACGGAACGGATGCATTCTTTGATATACTCTTTGTGAGACGCAACATACGAGATTTGTTTTCCGGATACGAGTTTATACAGCGGCGGTTCCGCAATATAGACTTTGCCGGCTTCCAATAATTCTGGCATGAATCTCAAGAAGAATGAACACATGCCAACACGGATATGATATCCATCAACATCCGCATCAGTTGATATAATGATTTTATCAAAGTTTAATTTTTTGATATCAAATGTCGGACCGATTCCGCATCCCAATACTTTGACCAAATCAAACCAAACATTCGACTTCAGCGTTTGATCCAATGACAAATCCCAAGCATTTAGTGATTTACCACGAAACATCAGAATCGCCTGGAACTTTGCATTTCGTGCAGCATTGATACCGCCTGCTGCAGAATTACCTTCAACCAGATATAGTTCTTTTGGTTCAACAGTTTTGATGGAAGCACATGGTAAATAGGAATCAGGTTTGTTCCATGATTTCTTTTTCGTTTCCGCAGAAATATTCCGAACACGTTCCCCTTCTTTACGAACACGATTGTTTTGAATTACGATTTCTACAAGCTCATTGAGTTTTGCTTGACTCATATTACATAATTCTTTATAGATTGCATCCGTAATCGCAATCGTCAATTGTCTTGGGAAGACTGTCGATTTCTCCTGGGACGAGAACATGTTTGCAAAATCACATTCTGCTTTTACGACAACATTCAGATGTGAGAGAATGTCACGTTTCAAGTCATCACTTTCAAGTGATTTCTTTTTGGCTTTCACACGTTCTGTCAAATATTTTGTCAAACCATTGACAACACCATTCATATGTGAACCATTTTGTGAAGTGTAAATCATATTCATCCATGATTTACGAATATCTTCTGCATGATATTCCGGAGATGCATACACCACAGATGCTTCTACTTTGAAATGACGGTCATATGTCTTCTCCTGAACAACTTCCTGCAATGCGCCACTGCATTCAATTGTAATTGGATCCGACATAAACATGTCGTTTGGAATATTGTATGTGAAATACTCACTCAATGCAACATGTTTGAGAACATGCTTTTCACCATTCAATATATATGACATTGTCGTTTTCTTCGGAAGCGTGTATTCAAAATCTTGAATCCATGCAATCAATTGATCAATCGGGATATCAGATTCGCCAAGAATCTTCTTGGACGGTTTGAAATATGTTTCCAAACCATGATGACTTCCGGTATAATCTTCCAACTTTTCAGATACCAGTTCTCCCTCATGATATTCAATTGTCAGTTTCTTTTTCTCTTGAGGTCGATATGTTGTAACAATCAATACTGCGGCTAACGCAGTAAATGCTGTTGTACCGATACCATTCTCACCAGCTGTTGTACCGTGAGACCTGGTCATGTTAGAACCGGCTTGTGATGTTTCATGAATTGTCCGAAGAAGATTCGTTGGTAATCCTCTACCATTATCTCTGGATACAATGTGATCTTTATAAATCTCAATCTCAATTGTATCTCCAGGGGAATCTGGTTTCATACATTCATCACGGTTATTATCTATGATTTCTTTACACAAATGCAGAATACCTTTTTCACCCAGAAAACCAATGATCATACTGGGGCGTTTTCGGATTCGTTCAATGTCATTTGTGATAATTGTGATCTTGTCATCTTTCATTTTCGGCATGGAAAAGTCCTCCTTATGATTGATAAACGGTATAATTGTTTGTTTTCGAGATCTATCTATTATGTTAAACTTCTCCCGAAATCCATTTTAATAATATACATATTACGATGACAAATTTGTAAGTTCATCTGCTGAACCCAATCTTCATTTGCCGTATGAAGATTTCTACCATTGTCAATTGTCTGCCTCCTTGGTTCACGCAAGCCATGTGCGTGAACAAACATCCTTTCTTGTGCAATGTGGGGCTTCGGCCCCACATGCATCTTTTTTTGTATTTACATATATATATTATTAATATGACATGGAAAACAAAAATCTACACCATGTCACGAAAGGAGATTACAATGAAACAAATGGCGACAATGACAAAGAGAGTCGATAGACATCTCGACTGGAAGAACATCGGCTGGGCAGTAAGTTGGCTTATGTTCTTCGGATTCACCGGGGTCACTTCGGTGATCTCGGTATTCTACCTGATCACAACAGGCAGAAATCCGATCGCAGAGGATCATACATGGATCCTCTGCGTCAATCTCATGATTGTCTGGTGGGTTTCCATCAGAAATCATGAGACACCGTCGGAGTATATCAGACGGTGGAAGAATAAGAAGGGGCTCTGATGAGCCCCTTTTTTGTTCTATTTTGGTAAAATATATAAAAACGTCTCGATAACATCTTACTCATACAGGAGGTATGAATATGAAAATTCAAGGTTTATATGATATCGAAAAAGATATCAAAGTAAATAATCTACAAGAAGTTACATCCGCTGTCATGTATCGTTCTACGAATCAATGGAATCCCGCAGGATTATTCTCAGAAGAAATCTTCGGACAGACTGATGAAGAACGAAAGTACAGATGTGGATATATCAAACTTCCAATCCATGTGTTTAATCCACATATTGCGAAGACGATCATCACACGCTCCGGTGGTATTATTCGTAAGATGGCATACGCAGATATCCGCTGTGATTTGGTTGATGGCGTGTTAGAAGAGAATGAAGATGGCAAATATTGTGGATTGAAAGATCTATATGAAATCTGGGATCAGATTGATATTGAGAAAACTTTGCATACACGAAAAACAGAGAATCTGGAAATACTAATCAAAACACCAAAAAATCTGTTGTTCATTGATAAGGTTTTGGTTTTGCCACCGGCGATGCGTCCTACCGGCATGAGAAATGGCAGACCTGTTAAATCGGAATTGAATTCCATTTATATCAAACTCATCGGATACCAGAGCATCACCGCACACACTACGTCAAATGTCTATAAAGTCTATAACCAGATTCAAGATACGGTGATTGAAATCTATTCGTATGTTCACAAATACTGTGGTACGAAAAATGGATATCTACAAAAGAATCTTCTTGCAAAGAATACCGTTGGTACTGTGAGAAATGTTATCTCCGCACCATCTTATCGAACAAACAATCCGGAGATTGGTATTTACCGTACAGGATACCCGATGATGTCATTGGTATCCATGTTCCAACCATTCATCAAATTCCATATGAAACAATTCTTGTCATATGATAATATCACTGCATTTGATCCGAATCCGGATACTATTAAAAGATCTGACATTGATAATATCTATGACGACAGAGCAATGGAAGAGTTGATGCGTATCTTCATGGAGAACCCGGGAAGTAGATTCAGAATTCTTTATGCGGATCCAGACAACAAACGCCCAATTATTTTTTCTGCAATGAACCTGAAAACGAAAGAACCGATTCAACGGGAATTGACATTAACTGACGTCATTTATCTATGTTGCTTCGAGGCTTGCGTCAAAGGAGATAAGCATGTTTACACTGTTCGATATCCAATTGGTGATTACCTTGGAGCGTTCTTTACAAAGATTCATGTGTCATCAACCAACTATACAATCCCGGTTCAATTCATGGGTGAAACATATCAATCGTACCCAATCGTTGATCCGAAAATGTCTCATGCACAAGTATCAACCCAATTCATTGATGTCTTGCAAATGTCCAACTCTCGTTTGATTAATTTGAATGGTGACTACGATGGCGATACCGTGAAAAGTACCGGTATATGGTCTGATGAAGCAAATGCCCAAGCAGAGAAAATGATGACTGCAAAAATGTATAACATTCGCCCAAATCTAACAACAGCATTCCCGATAGAAAACGAAGCTTTGAATGGTTTATTTGGTTTGACAAAAATGTGAGAAATATGGAGGGGCTATGCCCCTCCATTTCTTTGATAATTATTTTTTCATGAACAAAAGAATATGATAGAGAGATTGGTCAAACCGTGATCCTTTTGTCCGGGACATGGGCCTCCTAAAATCAAACCAGTCTCTCTATCATTATATACTATTATAATTGAAAGGAGATTACTATGAGTCTTTTAGATACATTTAGACTGGCTGATGAGATGCAGCCATTTGAAACAATCCATGAGAATATGCCACCGAATCAACAAACTGCAGAATGGGATAGACCTGCAGATGACCCGCATGTTTGGTTAGATCGTTATGCACAATTCTCCGAACGTCCCAGATTTAATCCAAATATTGATGGATATATTTCTCCGTATGCAAATGGGCATTGGGGCGCTTCTTCTGATATCATGCAAGCATTAGCATCACAGGTGGAACTTGGACCGATGCAAGAGAGATTAGACCCTAACAAAATCTTTACATCTGATATTGCAGCATTGCGAACGCTTGCAGCAGATCAAATTAAAATCGTCCGTGTATTTGAACGAAAGCTATTGGAGAGTTTAAATGACAAAGGTAAGTTTGGTTTGAATGAAGATGACATTGAAGCGATGCAAGCTTTGACATCTGCAAGAAGTGCCATCACCCAAATCAACAAAGAACAGATTGCAATCAAGAAGAATATTGCAGAATTGAAACTGAAACAACAACAGGCGGGTCAAGCTGGTGGTCCTGCGGGAGCTGCACCGTCCAGACCGGCAAATGCATTTGATGTGGGACGTTCTATCATGGATACAATTTTTGAAACACCAACTCCGCCAACAAACGAAACGATTGTTGTACCGAATTATCAACCAATCGATCCAGAAGAAGCTGCATCCGTTTTGAATGGCATTGTTGGTGATGCACAATCATTGAATCCGACAATTATATATGAGAATGATAATCCGACAACATACGTTGTTGTTAGTGATGAAGATGATGGTAGCAAACCTGAGTTTGTTACACTATCTTCATCTGGAGAAATCCTAAAGGATTATCCAGCACCAGATGTAGACATGAGTAAACTCACGATTGATCGAGTTGCAAAAAATGCACAAGATGATTTGATGCAATCATATCCGGTTAAATTTAGAAGTCAACTTCCGTAAGTATATGGGGGCTTCGGCCCCCATATAATCAATCAACCGCTGTTCAGACCCCTTCACACAAAAAGATAATTGTGAGGATATCTGCATGAATTGCGATTCTTCATGCTCGTTCCTCATGAGTTTTCAAGTCGATTCAAATCTATAGTAAAGGAGAGATATCCTGATGCTTGAGACAAAGTTTGGTCTAAAATATCCAATGCCTCATGTTCTCGTTCACATCGTGGATAATTCATCGTATACCGGTGAACTGGGTGTTCTGGTTGCCGACGATCCGTCTCTGTACGGAACGATCGTTGTTACCGGTACTCCGATGGGTGAAGACAGACGAATGATCAATGTGAGCCGTTCGGATATTCTAAGTGTTGCGTATGGTCTTGGCAATCTTACTACGGGCGACATTCAAAAGTATGGTCAGACAGTCACATATCCGTTGTCTCTGATTGAACAGGGTGCACCGGTGAAACTTCTCCGTGTTACTCCGGATGATGCATGTTATGCATTTTCGTGTATCACTGTTGAATGGAGATGGATTCCAGATGAACAGCTGATGCATGTTCGTTATAATACGATGACTACAGATGAGCTTCAGCTCACCGGTATTCTCAGCAACTTCAACAACAAAGATCGTCTGAATGCGGCAATTATCAAGAATGCTTCTGGTGAAGTGGAACCGGGTCCGGATGATCCGTATAAGAGCATTAAGTGGAAGCGTCGCGCATTCATGGTCAACATTTCTGCTGGTCGTGGTTCTGCATATAATACTTACACCACCATGATCAATCAGACCATTCAGGGTAAGCGTCCTGCAAACGTTCGCTATATGTTCTCAACATACGATACAATCAACAGTTCAACTGTTGAGCAGTACTATGCTTCTCTCATCAATGAGAATAATGGCACTCGTGATGATGCCATCGATGGTGTCAATGTCACCATGAAGAAGCGTATGGAAGGTTCTTCCGTTGTTGTGAACTATCTGAATGAAGCTGCTGTTCGTGAGCTGTATGCTGACTATCGTCGGGAATATGCGACATTGATGAATAATCCAGATGCAAATGTCGTTGTTACGGATTATATCCGTGAGGCATTTGCATTCGTCAACATCAATACGTTTGATCCGATCTTTGGTCTGTATATCTATGGTGGTACGGATGAGTACAACAAGCTCCCGTTCTTCCAGGTTGATATGAGAACTGCTGACATTCAGATGTTGCCTGTGGCAAATCGTGTGTATACCACCGAGTCTGGTGAGAATGCACCGGAGCTGCTTACAAGTAAGCTTCTTCCACTGACGACTGGCGTTGCACGTGATGGTGATTCGATCTATGTCGGTGATGTCTATCTGTATGCGGGCACGACTTCTTTGACGAATCCGTATCTGTACATTGTTACCGGCATCAATCAGTTCAGTGGTGCGGTTACAACCGTCAGAACCAATAATCTGTTGGTGAATTCTGAGCAGAAGAAACTGACCGCTGTGATTGAAACCAATACGGCTACTGGTACCGATGTGGCACAATTCAAATCCAACCTTGCAAACAAAATCAGCAAAGGTACTGTCAAGGTTGGTGATGTTGTTGCATGGCATACGCTGCAGGATGATGCTTGGACACTGAAACTTGTTACAAATACTGATGGTACTTGTAGCGATGTTTCAACTGACAACATTTATGGCCTGATCGATTGGGCGAATTTTGGTACTGCACCATATGGCAATCTTGTCGCTGTCAAGTATGACGATGATCATGATGGTAAGACTGATGGTGCTTATAGCACAATCGGTGGTACCTTCATCGATGCAACGATTGGTGAAGTCTATGTAAACATGTACGACTTCGTTGCTGATACCAACGAAAACCGTGTTGAAGTTTTCGGTAAGTCACTGAAGTATGGCCAGGTTCCGTCGACGGTTTCTGTCACCAACGATGTGATTGGTACTGAATTCGATGTCATCAGCGTTCTCGACGATGGTGTTACCACATATCAAGTCACACCAAAGAATGTTTCTGCCGATCTTGCTGAAACTGCCGATGCTAATTATCTGAATACGATTGGTCAGAATAAGAAGATTGTCTTTGACACCAAGAAGTACACGCTCGTGACCGGTGAGAATGCACCGGAAGGATGGGCAACGGATTATGTCAACTACTACAAAGTCGTTGGTACAAAGTTTGTTCCTGTTACAGGAGATTCCGCACCGTCGTGGGCAGACAACACATACTACACTGCAGTCGTTGTTCGTACAAAGCTTGATGGTAATGCTAATGGCACGACCGTGAAGCTTCAGAATACGACTACAACTGGTACAAATGATCTTGGCACTATTCAGACGATTGCTGATATTGTCGGTGAATATGTCTACACCGCATATGCACCTGTTGAAGGTTACCTCAATGAAGGAAAATTCTATGAGGAAGCCACATATACAACTGAAATTCCTGGAAATACTGGCAAGGTTTACTTTGATCTCGCAACTGGCGTGTATTACAAGTATGCCAGCGATACATTTACCGCAATCGCTGGTTATCTGAGAATGGTTGTTCAGGATGGTGGTAGCGATGCGTATGATAGTGCAGCATATCCTGGTGGTGGTGCAAAACCGACTGGTATTTCATTCAACTTCAGTGCGGATGATTTCACCATGGTTGTTGGTCCCTCCAATACTCCCACAGCAATTCATCGGTACATGGTGACTGGTGCTATTGGTTCTCTCTATCGTGTCCAACAAGAAACCACAGTTCTGATTCCGAGAGATTATTATTCCGAATCTTATGGTATCAACCTCACTTCTACGGAAGGTGGTGTGAAGCTGCATGATGGTTATACCGGATTCTTCGATGATAATATCTCTGACATCGAATTCAAGTGGCGTTATTCTCAGCTCCTTGTTGAAGCATATCGCGGTAGACTGGATCCTAGAATCATGTCTCCTGTCAGATGCCCTGCAAAGTATCTGTTTGATGGTGGTACAAATACGATCGTTGGTCAGACCATTCTTCCGTCTGTGAAATATTCACCGATCGATTTGATCAATGCTTCAACCATCTTCACCACAGATGAGAAAGATGCGATCGTTCTGAATCCGGATCTTGTCACATGGGATTCTGCTGACATCGATGTCAAGCAGGCGATGTATGAACTGATGGTGTATCGTTGCTACTATGGTATGCCGGAAGACAAACGTCCGCTCGGTCCTGGTTTCGGTCTGTCTCTGCATCTCGACTCTGGTAATTCGGATTCGATTTCTGCATCTGCAATCAACAATTCCTTCATTAAGCGTTTCGATAACCCGAATGCTTCTTGGGATATTGGTGGTTATGTCTCTGCTGCCGATGGTATTGCATATACCTATGTCAAGAGAATTGCAGACAATCTGACTGCACACTGCAAGGCCACTACGGTCAATAAACCGTACACTGGAAACTTCTCTGCAATCAACCCGGATGAGTATCTGTCCTTCTTCCCGGATCTCGATATCACCGATTGGGATTATCGTGCAATGCTGTATAATTCCGGTGGTAATGCTTGGGTTCCGGATGTGAATGGTAGACTGATCCGCAAGTCCCAGAGAACGTTGATGAGAAGCTCCGATACTTCGGATCTCCTCCAGGAATCCAACATGAGAACGTTGTCACAACTCTGCTACCTCCTCCAGAATAAACTGGAAGAGAAGTTGTTCGAATACACTGATAATTCAGTGCTGAAGACGATGGAAGATGAGTGCAACAACATGTTCTCGAACTGGGTTGGTAATCTGGTCGAATCTCTTGAGATCAGACTCCAGAGAGATATCAATCCGCTTGATGGTGGGGAAATCGTTGTCTGCTATGTGAATGTCACATTCCGCGGAATCACTCTCCGTATCCCTGTCATTGTTAATGTCAACAGACGTGCGGTCTAATTCTAAGAAAGGAGAGTAACGATTATGCCGATTAGCCTTCAAACTGGTATCCGCGAATACAATGGAGATCTCTCCCAGTATACAGGTATGCTCGGCGGTTTGACTCCGGATGTTCACACACTCCGGAGTCTAAACCCCGAAACGACAAACCGTGTTATCTGTGTCATGTATCGCGGTCCATATTTCCTGATGCATTACTTTGGTAATGGTGCTGATGCATATACCAACAAAGAGTTTGCAACTTATAAGAAGCTGATTGAATACTACAACACTGGTATTCAGGTGCAGGCCGGTGATCACTCACTCGCGTCACAGCCGCTCCAAGGTGGTTTCGCTGCAAGAAGCATTGCCATCCCGACTGTACAGAATGCAAACAACCAGCAACAGCTTCAGATTACGATTCCTGAACTGGTTGGTCGTCCTGCTGCAAACTTCCACAATATGTGGATTGATGGTATTGCAGACGAGATCACTGGTTTGACACACTATCAGGGTCTTGTCGCTGGTTCTGTTGATAAGAACCAGGTTCCTCAGAGAATCTTCATGCCAGCAAATGGTAGTGGTGCAGACATTGCACTTGAGCCGTCTCCCGCATGGGAAGTTGCTGAATTCCTGATTATTGCACTGGATCGTTCTGGTGCACGTGTTGAAGCTGCGATCATGGCACTTGGTTGCATCCCGACTGCAAAGGTTGGTTATGATATCTTCAACCAGAATGGTCAGGGTCAATCCACACTGCAGACACTGACACTGACATACAACTGCCAGTTCGTTGAGTCTGCATATGTCAATGACCTTGCTGCAAGATATGTCCAACAGTTCGCAGTGTTTGGCAACAAGCTCAACTACAACCCGGGTGCAGGCGATGCATTCTTCTCCTCTACCAATCCTACTACTTATGGCGATATCAATAGCGATATGTTCCGTGGTGGTAAGAGACCCGATCTGGATGCTGTCCAGTCTGGTGTTGGTAACATCCCGGTGTTCGCTGCTGCACAACAGCAAATTACGAGAGCTGCAAAGCCGGAGTCAACACTTACACCGGAAGATCACTCTCGTATTTACAATACCCCACAGGGTGCGTATACGGATATCTCGAATCCATATGCTTCCAAGGCTGCATCTCCATCGTAATAAAAAATATGGTATGTGGGGGCATATGCCCCCACATATCTATTTATGTTAATATGAATATTTCATATATGTCAAATTTCTCATAACACAGTTTGACTGCAACGTATGAGACTTCATCATGTGTAAAATACCCCAGACCAACTTGTGATAATTTCTTATCTGTTTTTGTCGCCATCTTCTTTGTCAACATTACACCATTTTCCAAGACAGATGGCTCTTTTGCTTTTGCGACAATCGTTCGTTCATAATATTGATATGTCGCTTGTTTGGCTGCCTGAATTAATTGTGGATTCTGAATCGTATCCAGATTCGATAAATCATAATGATCATTTTCCAATTCAATCAATGATTCATCATTCTTGATATCGAAATAATATTTGAAGTTTTTTGGTTTATGTGATTCAATCAACTCAATCATTGTCATTTGTGCTTTCGCTGCCATATGGATTATCCCCTTCCAACTAGAAATATACTTGTGAAAATGTTCACATAAGATTCCAATGTTATAGGCTGAACGGCTTTCCCATAGAAACTTTCTGCATGAAGCGTTTCATATAATGTCGAATTACAATCATTATTCATTGCAAATGATTCGTAATATGGATACCCATTGATATATTCTTCTGTATCACATGTATCATATCCGGATGTGTCTGCCGTCGTGGGATCATTGATACAGGTATAATCCAACTGATCCAACAATTTTGAAATCTTATCAAATATCTCAATTTCGCCACGTAATGCACATGCGCCTAATAACATTGTTGATGCCAACTCATCCGCGACTTCTGTGATGACCATGATAATGATCTCTTCACAAGTTTCTACATCATATATCTTATCCCGATTCCGAGATCCGAAATGATGTGTATGCAATAGACAAGTATCGTCAATATCTTCATCATCGTATACAACTTCAACATTTGCTGTTGTTGGTTCAAATCCGTGCTGAAGTAAGAATCGATCCATCTGTTCACGGGTATATGAATATACGGTCTGATATGTTAATTTCTGATTACTGTGGATTGGTTTCCATGTAAATTTATATCCTTCAATATTCATATCATGTCACCTCCTTGGCTGCAATCTTTGCAATATATGAAAACAGTCTCATGTTCTCATTCTTATATGAACCCGTTGTTCCAAATGGAATATACCAATACTCCGGCAGTCTATCTTGTAAATACATTTTATGTGTTTTTCTTAAATATGGAAAAATGCCCTCATCATATTCTTCAATCTTCTCAAATACGTTCAATAGAAATGCACATATTCCAAGTGTGTGTTGTTGAATCATTTGTGTGGGCATTCCTTTGTATGTAATAATTCCATCCCCATAAAACATTTCAACACGTCCATATCGAATATATGATGACCAATTCTCTTTACATATGAATGGTACATTATCGATATGATCAATCACCTGTTTTGATTGAATAAAAATGATTGCATCGGAATGTAACGTGATCACATTCGATTCATCAATATGATTCTTCATCATGAATTCTTTTCGGGTTTGCAATACACCATTAATCATATTATTGGAAAATACTTTGTCATCTCTTTGGATTAACCCAACTTCACGTGTTCGTTTCTCTTTTGGCATTCGTTCGAATTGATCCAATTTCTCATCCGGTAATAAGTGGAATCGTCTTGATACAGACAACGATGCTGATTGCATGTCATATTCAACGATGTTCTTCCGAAATACATATGGAAAATTTGGATTCTCCCATAACGTTTTTCCATACATCTCCGGTTCAGTTTCTCGATTAAACGTAACTTCCATGATATCAAATCCTTTCCTATGTGATTAATTATTTTTAATCAATCATTTCGACAAACAGTCCTTATAATTTCAACTGATTCATGTCGTTATACCATTATAATGATATATGTGTCTGAATGGAATTAAATTATAATAAAGGAGAATTGAAAGATGAATGATAATAACCAATTCATCGATCCGCTTGAGGAACTGATGAAGCGTGTTCAGAGCGATGCAGAACAAGTTACACCAGTTCAGAAGGCAGATGAAACTCAACCAGATGCTCCTACTCCAACAGCTGTAGAACCGGAAGAGGATATATTTGGTGAAAATGATCTTGCGTCTGAGATTGCAAGAGAAGATGCAGAAGAGGCTGCTGCAATTGCAGAAAAAGCTGAACAGTCTCGTATTGAACGTGAAGCTGAAAAAGCGAAGCTGCAACCGATTGCACCGATTTCAATTGATAAAGAATATCAGCAGCAAGCGGTTGCTTTCCAGGCAACCACACTTGACATCGTCGGTCAAATGATCGATGAAGTCCGTAAGAAGAATAATCTCCCTCCGGGCGGTATCCCTGTTGCAACAGATGAAGATCCGGAACTTCAGCGTCATATCATGGGAGATCTGATTTCGATCTATCATACGACTGGTGAGACAATCACACCGGAATTCGAAAAGCTGATTGTTGATAACTGGGTACCTGCAGAACTTCCGGAAGAAGAACCTGAGACGGAAGCCGAGGTTACTGATGAAGATCCTTCCGATGAAGGTCCGAAGATGCCAAGTGAAGAACCGCCCATTATCAATATCAGTGTTGAAAAGGGTACACCGGTCACAGTGAATGTTGATCAAGAGGTTGTCCAAGCAATGACAACCACTAACCAAATCAATATCATTGTGAAAGAAGTTACCGAACAAGAGCTGAAGTCGTCTCGTGTTATCAACAATAGCCAGCAATCTGGTATCATTGAACCATACACTTCTGAGCTTGGTGATGTGCCGTTGACACTTCCACTTTCGGCATATCGTTGCACATTGAAACCGGTTAACTATTATGAGTTTATTCAGCTCGGTTCTACTCCGATGTCTGGTAACTCTGTTGATCAGGATAAGAAACAGTGGTCAATCATTTATGATCACATCAAGAATGTTTCAATCGGCGACTTCAAAGATTTTGAAGACTTCCTGAAGAAAACCAAGTATGGTGATCGTGAACTTCTGATGTGGGGCATTCTGATTGGTGCTGCAGATGAGGAGGAGACCGTTCCGATTCGGTGTTCCAACAAGAAATGTCAGAAAGTCCACAGTCTCAAATATAAACCGCGTTCTATCATCCATGTTGATGACAATCTGATCAAAGAATATCAATATGATGTCACACACACAATCGGTTATGGTCAAGCGGCGATTGATCATTTCACAAAAATCAATTCCACTTTAAAGCGGTATAAGCTGCCGAATACTGGATACATTGTGGAGATTGATGATCGGCCTTCCGCATATGATTTCTTGAATCGCAGATATCCTCTGATGGCAGAATTGGAGAAGCGTTTCTATCCGGATGGAAGAAAAGATGATACGGAAGAGAATCCCGAACATGGTTATCTGCTGACGCATGCATTGTTCATTTCTGCAATGTCAATCATCAAACAGGGTAATGATGGTAAAGATATTGAATATCGTTATACGGATTGGGAAGATATCGAAAAGATTATTACCACCGCACTCGATATGAAGGATCAGGCGATTCTGTTGAATCTGATTCAGACTATCGCGAAGAAGACGGCATCACCTATGCAGTTCTATATTGAGAACTTCACATGTGACAACTGTGGCCACCATGATGATCGAATCATCATTCCTGACATCGGGGAAGACCTGATTTTCCAACTTGCTCGGAGGCTGTCGTCTACCGAAATAAACTTGATCGGGATGGAGTCGAATTGATTGAATTAGGAATGCTATTCAATCGATGTTTGCCTATAGAGACACTCTTACGAATGCCACGTAAATTCGTAAACCGTCTCCGAGAGATTCGGAAAATGCAGAAAGAACAAGAAGCCAAACAGAATATGCAAATGATGAATACATCAAATGCGGAATCCGTTAATCATGCGAAACAAGTATTTCATGGTGCGGCAATTGATGATTTGGTCGATGAACTTTCATAATGCAATATGAAAGGACAAGATATAGAAATGATGACCAAAATCACAACTTCACTCGAAGTCGTTCAGACCGTGCGTTTGAACGACTTCGTTCATGTCTTCATACAACGTGAGGGCATGACATATGTGGTTGATAATTATCAACCGATTCGTACACAATATTACGAAAATAAAAAGAATTTAGGGCAGCAAACATCACAATGGAAGGAAGATAGTAAACATGTTTAACGTTCCTCAGTCTCAGGTTAATCTTTTTGCAAAGTTATTTGAAACACATCGTGTTCAAATATCCGCATGCGATGTGTTCTTTCAGAACATTCGTTTGCTGAATGGTCGTCACACCATTCTCACACGTGACGATTATGTCAATTATTATAAAGCATTTACATGGGATATTGAATTGGAATCATCCCCGATTGATACAATCATTCCATGTGGAGACGATGCACCGGAAGAACAAACAGAATCCACTGAACGTGAACCAAAGAAGACCAAATTGTTTGTTACAAATCAAACGGTTCCGGAATATGAGAGAATTCAAAAGAGAATCACAATAGACGAATTAAAGAATACACTTGGAGAAACACATCCGGTTATCATTGCATTAAATGATAACAAAGTGACACTGGAAGATGTGGTTGATGACATTTTCATTTACTATTGTCTATTCAAATACATTGACCAGATTGAACGAATTCGTATTCAAATCTTTTCAAATATGACTCCAGCAATTGAATATGTGGTCAATAACATTGATTATGACGATTTAAAACGTTATCTGGTGACAAATAAAATCAATCCGGATAAAGTAAACAAACATCAAGATCTATTGTTCTTTGCACCGGATTACCAGATGATTTGCAAATTCTATCAAACCAATGATGATCCGTTTGTCCCATTGTTTGATCTAGATAATTTGATTAATCGATTAATGACAAACATTTGTCTGAAGTCAGACATCTATGTGATTCTTGCAATCTATCTAATTGCATCGTTTGCATGTGCTGATATGAAGGCACACACGGAATCACCATGTGTTGCATATACACGTACTGTTTTGGCAAATCTATAATTTGCGTGATATAATTGGGGGCTTTGCCCCCAATTATATTTTGAATTTTCAAACGTATATGTTTACTGTGCAATGCAATGGTATGTTTAATTTCATACACATTGTAACTAACAAATACAATTCACTATACAGGAGGAATGCCATTATGCCGAAACAAGTTATGAATAATGCATCCGATATTGATCGCAGATGTGCAAATGTTGATCCATTATCATTAACCGGAATGTCCGCAATGGGATTTCCGGAAAAGATTTCCACAACACGTGGTGGAATGATGGTGAAGCACGTTAGCCAAAGATTGGTATTGCGTAATCCTGAGTTCCCAATGATTTTCTCTGGTGCAGAAAATGAATTCGGAAAGCGTTCATCCTGGGATGTACGTGCAACCGATGATTATCAGCTCATGCGAAAATTTATCAAATTTCCGAATGCACCCTTTTCTCCAATTGCATACATTTTCAAGAATCTAAATACCGGAAAATATATCTGTAAGATTTATAAACCTGCCGTGAATCTTGTTGAAAAATATGGATTCCGCATGCATAACAATATCAAGAAAATTAATGAGGGAGATATTCTTCCAAAGGGTTCATCAATCGCACAATCTTCCTCCTATGTAAATGACAATTATTGTGCCGGTGTGAATCTCCGTATGGCATATGCGGTGCTTCCACAGTTGACAGAAGATTCATTGGTCATTTCATCTGATGCTGCAGAAGCATTGGAATATGATTTCGTTGATATTGTCACAGTGAATGTTTCTAAGAAATCATTCCTGTTGAATCGATACGGTTCCAATGGGGAATATAAACCATTCCCAAATATTGGAGAAGAGGTCCGGGATAATATCCTTTGCTCTATTCGTGAGAATTCATACGTATCAACATTCGCGGAAGCATCCATTCCACACATTAACGATACAAATTATTTCTCTCATGGAACGGTTGTTGACATCGATATCTTCACCAATGTTGAAGTTGAGAATGAGCAATTCAATATGTATCTATCACAAATTCGGCAATGGTATTCTGATATCTATGCATATATTTCTGCATTGCTGGATGATAAGTATCAGGATGATACATCGTTACTTGACATTTATCATCAGGCAGAGAAATACCTGAACAATTCAACATGGGTCACGAAGGAATATATTGCTGATACGATTATTAAATTCACAATGCTTCAACCTATGAAGATTGCTGTTGGTCAAAAAGTTGTTGGACGTTATGGAAATAAATCTGTCATCTCGAAAATTATTCCGACCGAAGACATGCCGCGAACGGATGATGGTCGTCCAATTCATATGTTGGCGAATGCATTAGCGGTTCCGAATCGTATCATCGCATTTGCAACATATGAAGGTTCCATTACATTCATGCAGGATCGTATGAATCATCATATTCATAAGATGCATGATGATGGTGAATCTGATGAAGCGATTATGAATATCGCAACAGAGTTTGTCCGCATCTTCAATCCACAGCAAGCAGACGAAATGCAACGGTTGTACCATGAAAAACCGAATGCAGTTATTGCAGATATTCTGTCACACGGAATATTCATTCAGATTAAACCGTTTAATGAAGTATGTATTCGTGACGCAATTCTGGAAGCATATGCAAAATATCCCGACATCATGGAATATTACAAAGTATATACCAAATTGCATAAACGTTGGGTTCAATTGGATGATCATTATCCGGTTGGATTCCAGTACACATGGGTATTGAAACAAGAGCCGTCTAAATCATTAGCAGCTGTTTCTACCGGACGCACAACACTGTATGACCAACCAGTCAAAACACATCAGTTCAATAAGAATCTTCGTCATTATTCTGATAACCCCGTGAAGTTTGGTGAATACGACACTTACAATTTCCTTGCAGGTGTTGGTGTTCGCGATTTCTCAAAGATCACGACATACTTCCGCGGTTCTCAGTATGAAGAGAATTCAATTCTGATGTCTCAGCTGAATGATATGGGTGTTGATTTGTCACGGTATAATCAATTTCCACAATTAGATAACCTGAAGAATACGCTCAAATTCATGGGTATCAAATTGCGTCCCGACATCTTTGGTTTTTCAACAATCGGTGCTGTTGATAAAACATATCCTGTCTACATCAATAATGTGAAAATCGATGTATCCATTCCGGATCTTCGATTCTTCTTGATTATGCATTCATATTTCCTGTATTATCAAGAATCACATCCAATCGTGGACATGGTTGAATTCTATAAAATGATCGACGAAACTGATTTGTTTGATGGATGTTCACGTGATTACATTGAATCCATTTATGAGCGATTCACAAATTTACTCCCAATTCTGCAACAATTAAAACAATATTCCTGATGATGATCAGAACGCATATACATGAATTGAAGATATGGGGGCCGATGGCCCCCATATTATATTTTTTATTTATATATATTATTCATATGAATCATACACGAAAGGTGGTGAATCATATGAACATGTCGAAAGTCATTGGAGGCAGTGAATACGAGCGTATCAACATCCACTGCCCAATGACCCAAACACGTATTGATGTTGTTGTGCATAAAGCATGTCATATTCTTACAGATTCATACATGAATATGATAAAACAACATCAATCCAACCACTTGTCGCATGACAGATTCGTGAAGAACTGATCATGCGACATTATGTATATGCGGATGTACCCAGCGTCCGCATACTTTTTTGTTCTCATAAGATACATTGATTATCAATAACAAACAAACACAGTAACCTATCTAATACTGGAGGTGATTCTATGTCTGACGTTCGACGAATCGGAGATAAGTATTATGACTTCGGAACATCGAATACTTCGTTTTTGATTACGGCTCAAGAACTGCGAGCACTTGGTATCAAGAACTGGTATTTCATGTTAGAAGTAAAATATCCGAATTTGAATGTTCAAGACATTGATCCATATAAGTCGGATATCACCGCGGAAGAAATCGGAAAGATTGTGATTGAATGTAAAAACAATCCATGGTTTTTCTTCCGTGAAGTTGCTCGTGTTCCCGTTGTTGGCGCGGGTGTGTTGAAACCAATTCTAACACGAGCATCTCTTGCAATATGTTGGTGTTTCATTCATAGCTTTGATTTCAAATTATGTCAACCTCGACAAACTCACAAGACCACGTGGTGTACAATTATTCTGGAATACATGATGTTGTTTGAATATCAGAATGCGACGATTCCAACAATGCATCTGAAATTGGAACGTTGTTTACAGAATGCAACATTGTTCCGTGACTATGTATATGCATTACCAGATTATCTCAATCCATGGTCTGAACGAACCAAACCACCAGGACCGAAATCTTTAATTTATGATGCACACAAAACAAAGCTTGCAGTATTGGCACAAACGGATTCAAAAGAAAAAGCGCGTGATGCATTACGTGGTATGACATCTGCTGCAGGTGCTTTCGATGAGTATGAATATATTCCACACTTCGCAGATGTTATGGAAGGTGGTGCACCGGCAATTACATCTGCACGTAACATCATTCGTTCTGTTGGTGGTCGTACATGCATTATGATGTTCTCAACCCCCGGAGATCTGGAAACAGATGAGGGTCGTGATGCATTACGTATGATTGAAGCAACACCCAACTTCAGTGAAAAATTATATGATCTAACGAACGATGAACTACTTGCATTATTTGATGAAGTGAAATTGGAAAATGGTCAAGTCCGTTCACCAATCACTGGTTTTTATATCGAGTTTAATTATAAGCAACTTCGCAAAGATGATAAATGGTTGCGTCAACAATATCAAGAACTGGTAGTGAATCTTGGTAGAACAGATGAGTATCGTCGTGGTGTTTTGTTACAACGGTACCGTGGTTCAGGCAGTGCTTTGTTTGAACAAGCTGACATTGATTACATTGTACAAAATACAAAACAACCAGATTATGAAATTTTTTTACAAAAGAAATTTTTCTTGTACGTTTATAAACATCAAACATTGGTGACAGATATCAATTCTGACACGCCATATTTTGATATTACAATCCCATATCTCATTGGCATCGACGTTGCCGCTGGTGGTGATGGGGATAATACTGCAATTTGTATTGTTCATCCATATACATTCGAAGTTGTTGGTGAATTGATTTCACCATATATCGGAGTGCTGGATCTCATGCGCATTATCACAGATATTGCGAAACTTGTTCCACGCGGTGTATTCTGTGTGGAAACAAATTCTATCGGTAAAGCAATTGTCGATTTCATTCAAGAGTCGCATCTGGAACATCGGTTCTATCATGATCCAAAACTGGATATGGCAAAGAATGTTACCGAATATGAATCTCCAGAAATGACAGTTAAAAGAAAGGCAAAAGAAAAGGGATATATCGGAACATATGTCACACCACAGATTCGAAAGAATATGTTTGATCTGTTAAAGCTTCATGTGAAAGATTACAAAGAATTGTTATGTACAAGATATTTGGCACGTGATATCACGAATCTTGTTCGTGCAAAGAATGGTAAAATTGAAGCAGCAAGTGGTTTCCATGATGACATGGTCATGGCATACAACCATGTGCTATATGTTTTCTATTACGGATTCAAAATCGAACGGTTTAACATTGATAAGAATCTATGCACATTTAAAAATGCGAAACAGGTTGTTCGTGCATACGATCATGAATTGGAAGTCGAACAAGTCAACAATATGATTCCATATTCAAATCCATATGCATTTGAAAATCAGATGTTACGTGATCTGACTTCATCAGATCCTATGCATGTGATTGGACAAAATGATCGTGACGAGTACGGATATCAGAGAAATCAATATGCTGGTATTGCAAAGAAAACCGAATTAGATCAACAAGTATCTGTGTCTGATCTATCGTTCTTCTATGATGTGAATCAAATATTTTAAACAAAAAAAAAAGAGCGTGTTATGCGTCCCATCTCTTCTGTATAATACACATGAAGAATCGAAAGAATAGAATATAGTGTGGGGCTTTCGCCCCACACTATATCTCTATAATCCAGAATGTTATGAACGAAAGGCTTATGGCGTTCGGAGGTTTGGAGGAACACCCACCCATCATGACTCGCAAATGATGGAGCTCAACATTTGTACATGGATCACACCGGGTCAGGTAAGCCGGCATTACGTGAATCCATGAGGTGTAACGATTCGAAAACATTCTGGATTATTAACCTGTTTAACACATAATTTTTGGGAATTTTTTGATTGTCTGAATTGCACCCGGAAAATATGGAATCAAAATTCTTCGACGCTCGCCCCAATTGGAAATGGTTCGTGCTTGACGAACATGATCACACACGTCGATGTAGTATGTTTCCTTACCTCTATCACGGAGTCGACCGAAGATCTGCTCCGTGATAATCGGTGATGCATATTGGTCAAAATTAATCACAGCACCAAGATTCGAAACATCAACACCAGTTCCCATAGATAACGATGTTGAGAGAATAAAATTCGCTTCCATTGCTTCACGGCGTTCAGCCATTGATAGATGCCCTTCAACGATTGCGAATTTATATTTACTGAAATATGGATCTTTCTTCATAACTTCATATAGACGTTTCAGAATATCAATCAGCGGAACGAGCAATAGAATCTTCCCATCATAATTGAGAAGCTGTTTTGTTCGTTTCATCAATGTGATGAGATTGTTGATAAATGGATTTCCGCCACGATAATTCAGAAGCATCTTATAATATGAAGCACGAATCAAACCTTTTGATCCATATTTAAAATAGTCATTACACAATTTAGTTGATGGGAAATAGTAAATGTCTTGAAAATAAACCTGAACATATTCCGTTTGGTATTCTTCATATGATGAATTACCAACAAATCGTTCAGCATCTTTCAATGCACGATTCAGAATACGATCTTCTTTTGCATCAGATCTTCCAAGTGTTGCTGACAGATACCAATTGTGTTTGATATTACACAAAGCATCGAATTTTAACATACCTTTCAAATGAAGATGTGCTTCGTCGATAACTTTGATTCCAAAACCGGATTGATCTAAAGTCTTCAGCAGTCGATTCCAGTCATCACGAATTGCCAATTCCAATGATGAAATTGTAACAACACAAACTTTCTTATCCGGCGCATCCCATATCTTTGTTGCAATATCATTCTTATCAATACCGAGTTCCACAATGTTTTCAATCCATTGATTCTTCAGCAATGATGTTGGTGCAACAATCAACGGTTTCAACCCAAGTTGTGCTGCAGAGTATAATGCGATAAACGTCTTTCCAACGCCGGGCTTTAGCTCCATTGTGATTTTATGAGCATCCGATGTCGTGACTTTTTTGATACAATCTCGTTGTAAATTTGAACGAGGCTCACGATTCATCTTCAGTTCAATTTTCTTTGGAGTTGGAATCGGTTTTGTAGAATCCACTTTGAGTCTTTGAATATCCGGATCAGACATTGATAAGAAACCGGAAGTGATATAGATAACGTCGCGTTCTCCACCAAATAAACCATGATTGTCCGGATCATTACCTGTATAGATAAAAAATTCACGCACTGGTTTATCCAATGAAAAATACAATAGACACTTACGCTTCACCATATCTGAGGGTTCACGGATGATGACACCAGTTGTTGTTTTTTCAATCTTCATTCATGTCACCCCTCTTCCGGAATACTATTAGAGTTCGCCAGATTCTCTTCTGGCATCGTCTCACCCAATGTTTCTTTGTTCGCTTCAATACGTGCAACATTTGCGAGATCTTCCAAATCTTCAATATCGATTTCTGGCAGATATCGACCAATCATCTGTTTTCTGAATTCGCGAACAATATTGGAATTCGGATTTTCTTCACCATTCGGTTTCGCTTCATCTTCGGTCAGGAATGTTTGTACTGCAAGATTGAATAACGCTTCGAAGTTGTTGAGTTTTTCCGCAGTTACATTCAATTCTTTTCGGGTTGTCATACGGAAAACAAACTTCAGATCATGGAGAATATCCGGTTCAATGTCCGTTTCCCATCTGAGAATCTTACGATACAATTTCGTGATATCACGATTGAAATCAATCTTACACGAAGCAATGAATGAATTGAAACGTGTATTCGCCAATTCTGTTTCCTTCGAGAATTCGATTTCTGTAACACCACCGTTCTGCACCATAATTGCGGGAACCGGTGTGGAGTTCAACGCTTCTGCACGAAGATTATCCAGTAGATCTGTACTGAGCGGTGCTTCTGATGCAGGTATTGTTTCAATGTTCAATGCAGGTTCATTATTTGCACCAGTTGGCATAATCAATTCCGATCCACCAGAAACTTTCGTCATCGATGAACGATAATTGAAGATATCATTAGAGGTAACACGACGTGCAGCAAACTTGCGCATTGTCTGTTGAACGAATTGTTTATAATTCTTATCAATACCGGACGAACGCAAATGATACACACGAATCGCAGAATTGTTGATTTGGAATAGGATGGAATACAGTTTCAAGAACATATACATTCTCGCTGTAATCAATCCGCCTTCCAGCATGGAATGACCTTTACCTGCACCATCTTCATTGATTGTACACTGACAGACATGCTCTGCTGGAATATAAATGAAACGCATAATTGCATCATTGAATTTATGTGCTTCAAGGATTGTGACAATCTGCTGATGTAAGCCAGCATTATCACGCATAAATTTCAAATCAAAATTATTGATAATCTTTGATGCAAGCTTTTCGCAGAACATTCTGTCTGGAGCATAAGTATCGTATCCAACAGAAGGAGATCTTAACGTATATCCGGATAAACCTGAATTACGACGTTCTCCATTTTCCTCCGGTCTTGTGAGATCCGACACATAGTAATATCCGATGACAGTTCTGTCAATACGAATCGGAATCAGTTTCGTCGCAGGAAGAATCTTCAGATACACACCACGAACATTACGGAATTCTTTCGAGACAGTATCAAATTCACCTTCTGCTTCCATCACATGTTCAAATACAGTTTTTGATTCTTGATAGAATTCAGCATCATGATACTTGGCATCATAAACCGCTTTCAAATCATGTGCAGATTCTTCAATGACTGGAAGTGCAATGTCTTCGGAAATGTATCGAATGTTATTGGAAATCATCGATACATATTCATCAAATTCATCATCCCGTTTTACGTCTTGTTTAGCGTCTGGATTTTCTTCGGTTAATGTCTTTGCATGATATCCGGGAATGATTTCCATGATTTCTGCTTCAGTAAATAATCCAGCTTTCTTTTGACCGGGAATACGTTTCTTTTGTTGTGCGGCCGTTTCTTGAATGATTGTATCTTTTAACGATACCTCCACTGCACTTTCACCATAGCCATATCCGTATCCAGTTAACGATGATGAAGTGGTATCAAACATACTTGCAACGGAATTACGAGGATCCCGTTTGGAATCGTTCTTCAAACGATACTTGTACAAATCCTCAAAGACTTTTGCGTATGGAATTGCGTACAAATAACCTTCACCATAGAACAGTGTGTTGAACACAACATGGTTTTTGATAATAGAATGCAGATGCAATTTCTCTTCAACTGATTCAACTTTCTTAATGACGTTTTGTTCTTGCATGTCATCCAATTTTGTTTTATCAAAGACAATCGTTCTTGCGAGAGTTCCGTCAACAACATCGGATTCACAAATTGCGTCTCTGGTGATGACCAATGCGTTATACCATTCTGGAATCTGGGAAACAACCATATCCAAATCTTGCCGCAACGCAATATCTGCAATTGTTGTGACGGGAAGAAATGCCGCATCCGTTAATTCTTTTGGCAACAAATCCAATGAAAGTTTTTCATTGGAATTTGGAAATTTCATGGTTGCAACTTTTTCAATGAATGACATATCAGTTGACAAATTATATCGTTTCAGAATTTCCGCAATCGTGTCTTGCAGATCTTCTTTTGACATTACCATGTCTCCACCAGTTACATCATTCATTAAACCATGAATCAATGTTTCGACACGACTCTCTTTCTGACTGGGCATCGCACATTCCTCCTTTCATAATGTATTATACACGAGATTGCAATACCATAATATCACGTTCATCTCGTGTTGGAATAATCTCATTCGAGATACCCAAATTCATCGTCTCATTGAGTTCGTACTGACCATACTGGATTGGGACAAAGCATAACAATGCATTCACCATGCTATTCTTCATACTAGAATTCCAATCCCATGGATCATAGTTACCACTAAATTCCGTCACGATATACGGTGATCCAGTGAACATTCCAGCAGCACCAATATAATTTTCCAAATGGTCATTTGTATATACTGTGCCACCTTCACCATTTTCACGATATAAGAACGGAACGGACTTTCTCAATACAGTAGAAACATCTGATCTCATATTACCAACTGCATCACAGATGCCTGCATTGTAATTGAATTCAATCAGATTTTTGAAAATGTTTTCCTGCTTGTATTGATACTGAAATGTTGTTGACAATTTGGGTTCTGATAACAACGGTGCGTTGTTGTCATTTCCGAGCATTGGATTCGACAAATCTGTTGGATAGATACCATAGTATTTACACCAATACAGAATCTTTGTACCAGTTTCATTTGTTACGATATCATACAATGACGCACAATAATCCAATGCCCGATCGTATGGATGCAGTGTGCTATATCCACCTGGTTGGAATACAGATGCTCCATTCTTATAGAAGCCATTTACCTGTTGATAGCCGTTGTATGATGGGAAGAATGATCCCATCCGACGTTTATGAATATACAACATCCAGATGCGTATCATTTCATAGACATCCATGTATTTGGTATCACGGAATGTCAGCTGTAATGTTCCACCAGCATTCGTCTTCAAACTTTTACCCATCATAACCGTATTACCATGGACACTCTTTACGGTAGAATCAACCAAATCGATTGTATTATTTCCCGTTGACAATCCTTGAACCCGGTTACTCAATAACCAATTCCAGTTGGCATATCTGGGTGCAAATGTAGATGACGTAATATATACTGGTGATAATGACCGAATTACATGTGGAAAACGCATCCAGCATGTTGCCATGTCATCATCATTCAATACTTGATGACTGGGTTTGTCACCAGTTGCCATGAGATAACATTCTGGGCGTGTAATAAATATATACCGGAATGCCTTACGATGTTCAATATCCGCGATTGGCATTCTGGTACGGTTATACGCCGTGACCAATGCATTATGTGCTCGGTCTGCATATATGCGAGTGAACGGATGTATCGGTGATGTCGGTGTATGTGGAGAAGAAACATCTTCATCCAGAAGTTGAATTCCTTTCTTTGGTTTAAAGGAAGCCTTCTTTGCTTCTGGAGTAAAAGTTTCATATCCATTTTCTCTTTTATCAGCATTCTCCAATCCCATATCCAGAATATATTGTTTATTCGGATCTTGTTCGGGATTGACAAATGTGACAGAACCACGGAATTGATGCAAGTGAACATGATGCCGATATGGCAGATTCCACATGCCCAATGGTTCACGTGTTCCTTGTAGATATTCTATCGGATATGCATTTCGATCATCATATTGAATTGGTGTGAAATTGCTGTCACTTGTAATATGATCCGTCACTTCATGTGCATATATCCAGTGCCAATGATTATTGATAACTTCACCATTAATTGTCAAAACCTGATTTGCACGTTTCGGTTGTGAGAACAATGGCCATATTGTTTCAATATCATCCAAATTATCCTGTGAGTGCATCCATCTACCAATCGGGCGTTCTTGTGCTGCAACAAATAATGGACCGCCAATTGGGAAATTGTATGGAACTTCAACACCATTAGCTTTTCTGGGATATCCGATATTAGAATATGGATTTACAACTTCTTCTTTTTCACCTTTGAAATAGTCTTTAATACCATCACCGAGATTGTTCACCGGGCCTTTTTGATATTTCGTATCAATCACGGATGATCACCCCGTTTTCAATAATCAATATTCATACCACTCAAAAGTGTGATGCATGTTTTTGCGCTCTTTGTTGCAATTTTATTCAGACTATAGGATGTTAGTTTTGTTTTATAATTTGCAGAAGACATTTCCAAGAACAAGTATTGGAGATTCTCCAATGCGAAAATCAATGCAGTACCACATGCGGAACTAAAGTATGACATAAAGGTCTCCCGCAAATTCTTATAACGAACAGGGTTGATGTTTGTGATAAATTGGAACATGTTCGTGATCGCGAGATTCGGCATCGTCTTTACTTCCGTGACAATCTGATTTGCCATACCTTCATTGATCTTATCCTTCATCAGACGATTAAATGGAATGCTCTTGACATCGATCTTATTGTTATCGACCATACGATAGAAGTATGAGATAACATACATTTGAACCTTATTCAGATTCTCACCCTTCACATACAACTTCTGCTCAAGTGGAACAATCCACAGATAATTGTAGAGTTCACACAATGCCAAAACCAGATTACGATTCATCAGGAACTGTGCGGGTTTTGCACGCAATGCCGCGGCAAGATATGCAGCTTCCATCACAGCCATCAGATTCGTATACTCCGATGAAGATGTGATATTCGTGACAACCTTATCTGCAAAGATATAAGCAGTAATAGCACCGCTCTTATCTTTGTTCACAAGATACGGCAATACAGAAGGAATCTTCGATGTCTCTTTATTAAATATAATTCGAATTTTTCCTTCTTCAAATTTCTGAACAGCTTTCTTTGCAATTGCAGAACCATTCAGTCGAATCAATGCCATGATTTCTTTCATGTCAGCTGGACTCACATAATGCTCTTTGTCCATTAAAGCTTCTTTTACTTTCTCGAACAATTGGCTTTGATTATTGAACTGGGTAAACAAATATGATTGTGTTAACGGTGGAAGTTCAATTCCTGCGGCTTCTTGGAAAACAATCATTTGTAACATTCCTTTCATATAAAAATAAGAAACGCCCATATCATACGGGCTTATAAAGGGGTCGTGACACCTCTATATTATGAAGAAAGAAAGTGAAACCAATGGCAAGTGTATATAATACCATGTATCATGTTAGTATCGGATTGTGGATTCAGGGTGAATATTACGCAATCCAATCATCTGATTTAATTTCAATTGCATTTGTGCATCGGTATGATACTGCAACCTACCCGATTGTTCGGTTTCGATTTTATGCCGATGCGTCGTTGATTGAAACAATCAACGAAGACCCAAACAATATCATGATTGTTTGTAATATGGATGGTGGAATTTATAAATCAACTGACGAGAATGATAATACAATTGTTCGTTCTGTTCCATCTATTCGATTCTCCACAAAGGCATATATCGAAAATAAGAATATCCCAATTTCAAAGATGGATCAATATAAGATGGGCGAACGGGATACAGATGATCTGAATGTAGATTCAAAGAATGCGTTTGAGTTGTTTGCCTACGATGATGTTATAATTCACAAAATGCGACAGCGAGCTCATTCCATTTATCGAAATACAACGATTGAAACCGTGATGCGTGATTTGATTAAACGTGTTGGTATCACGGAAAACAAACTCAAGATTGATCCTATTTATAATCAAACGCGATATGATCAAATACTGATTCCGAATCTCACAACAATTGAAGCATTCACATTCTTCGATCGATATTACGGAATCTACAGACATGGCGGAATTTTATATTATGATTTCACCCAAGAAAAAATGTTTCTAAGTGATTCATCATCGTATAATAATAGTGTGACCATTCCAATCTATGTCAGAACAGAAAAGTTCGATTCTGAAGAAAGTGGAATATTTTTGTCAGCCGGAAATTATCATATGCAAACTGGTGCTGTGAATGTTTCCGTATTATCAGAATCTGATATCGAACAAGTATTGAATCCTGAAATACTATCTGACGTGAATGTCAATACATTTGATGTGAACCAAACACCGTTAACAAAATTATTCAATACAACGGATGTGAACACACTATCCAATCGTATTGAACAAAAAAATCGATTACATAAATCTGACAAACAAACAATATCCGTTCAAGAAGCGGCACGAATTAATGAACGGATTACACATGTTGATTTGTCTGGTGCGGGATTTCATATTGATCAATTTGATCCAACCGCAAGATTCAATCTTATATTTGAATCACCTATCCGCGGTTTGAACATTGCAGATTCTTATCGTGCGAAATACGTATGTCATGTTTTAACAAATTCATCCGGTGATTTGTTTGCAGTTCAAACAACAATGGAATTATGTACAAATTAAAAAATATATGTGGGGGCAATGCCCCCACATATATTCCCATCGCATTAGAATCCAGAAGTAATACCTCTGAACCGATACTCCATACCGACATTATCGACGGTATCAGCATTGGACTCCTCTCTATGCACATAATCATTCAGCTCAGCTGCGATTTGCGCAAGATCAGGAAGCATCTTCTTCATGTCAATGCAAGCGGAAACGACATCTGCGTTCAGGTTATTGATCATGCCGAAGAACATAACCTGCTCAACGACTTTACGTGCGTCAAGCAGAAGCTGGACATTAGATCCATCAAACTTCGGATAGATCTCACGACCACATGCAGCACACTTCAGTTTGCCATCCGGAGTCTTCTCCAGCTTGCATTCCGGTGTATTGCCGTTGAAGATGATGTGAACGCATTCCTGCTTTTCACGCTTATACTGATCACCATGATTCGAATTGCCGATAACCGGATTCGATTTTTCAGTGATATAGATGGATGTCATGCGCTGCATAATTGGAGTTACAAGACGCTGCACATTCGGATTGATCTTTTCGAGCATAACGAAAACCTCCCTTATTTATTTACAATCTGTTTTGCGGCCTGAATCAGATTTGGATAGGTAGCTGCACCACAGTCCTTGATCTGAACATAATACGGTGAGAGATCGGGTTTCACCGAACCATATACATCGACAAGATACTGGTAGCATCCAACTGCACCACCAGGAATCGTGTCGAGTTTGACAAATACCCATCTCTTAACAGAATCAAGGAACGCAGTCTGGTTCTTATTCGGCTTAGCCGGTACTTCTGACTTCAGCAATTTCAAGCAACCTCTAACCAGTCTGTCAGGATCCCTAAACAGATCAAACAAATCTGCAGTAATGCCCAAGCCGGAATTTGCCAATTCGACAATTGTCTTCTTGGAATTCATGCTCAGGCAAGCAGCAACATACAATGCTTCCGGATGTGACAGACCAGGCGATGACGTCTGAATCTGTGCAGCGAGTTTACCGAGAAGCGACTCCATTGCTGCTTCAATATGTTTCACTTCCTCAATTTCAGGAAATTTATTTTCATTTTCATTTTTCTTATCATTTTTCTTGTCATCTTTTTCCGTGATAGCATGTTCTTCGAAATATTTGTTGAGAACGTTCGAAAGTAGCGCACCAACAGCACCATTGATAGAAGGATCTTGTCTTGTTGCAAGATACTCCATAAGGAATCTGACAAAGATCGGATCAAGCACATGATTATAGAATGCAATCCACAATGCACGAGCTTCCTGATCAGTATCCATGTCCGCGTCCAGAATCTTGTAAGCAATTCTCGGAATACATTGTACGTCAAATGAGTACAATGTATTTCGTGCTTGCTCTGTCACGATCAGACGCTCTTGGGGTGTGAGTCCTGCCGGAAGACCAGTCTTTCTCAGATAGGTCTCGACAGAATCCAGGAAATTGACATCTCCTGGATACATCTGCGAGTATACCATTGTTTGCATAGGGTGTTCCTCCTTATTTTATTTTGATATCCTGAGGTACCGAATATCACAGCAATTATGTATATATTCGATATCAGAATAATCAGAATCACTTATTGCCCGTTTTATGCCAACCGAAACCATCAATACCTTTTAGACCAGACTTACCGTCTAAGACAGAAGCATTTGTATTGATAGGTTTCTTTTTTGAAAGAAAAGATGGTCGCTTGGAACGTTTCGCTCCTTCTGCGATACCTTTGGTTTCTTCATAATCGTAATCAATCTCTTTCAAGATTGTATTCGATAAACCGGCAATAATAAATGATGCACTTGATTTGCCATCTTTCTCACATATATGTTGATATTCATCAACAGAGTGTTTGATACGAGAACGGATATCATCAAATACATCAGTGAAGTCCTTCTTTGCAAACGGTGACTGCAGACTGAACGCTGTATAAATGACAGCACCTTCTCTTGTATCTTCTGGAGACCATCCGGGTTGATAACTGTAGAGAGCGCTTTCGGTAATCAATCGTTTCAACTTTGTAGAATCTTCACATTCCACAACACATGAAACGAATCTTCCCGGAACACGCAGCATCACATCCAGATCAGAATCATCAATCGAGTCAACATTCGTTGCATTATAGAACTTGCCAAGAACCAGTTCCAATGATGTGACAATGGATTGATTGATTTGGGTATAATCCGCAGAACCATGACGATTCCGGAATACGGTGTATGTTTCCACACCAGCATCGGACAACTCCAACATGAGATCAGATGTATTCATATGGTATGCATCCGGATCTTCTAATGCTGGGAATATGAGAACTGGTATCACCCGATATTTGTCTTTATCGAATGACATGATCTTCTTTATCAATTCCGGAGTAATACCAGAACCTGTGCCGCCTGATGTAGATGTGATAATGAATATCGGTTGTTTGGATTCTTTGACATCTTCATACATTTGTGAGAATGTACCCGTTGCATCATGATACGCAAACATGGCAGCACCACGTTCTCTCGAACGGCCAGAACCATTCTTGTCATCTGTCATAATTGGAATCATTGTGACATTGTGAATTGAATTCAGTTCTGTCGCAGACATAACAGAATCAATCGCATATAACTTGCAATCAGTTATTCGCGGTGATTCTGACAATGCCTTCACAATCTGCGTTCCCGTATTACCGAGACCGATAATCAGATTAAATGACATAGTCATCAGTCCTTTCTGTGTTTTTGTTCGATTACGAAATAACGAGTCGAGCCGATATCTTCTTGGTATACCGACCTCTGAACGCCATTATATATTTTCGTTTCCCGTTTTATTAAAAACGGGAATCGTTCTTTTAAATAGTATTCAGCTTCCTCAAATGTTTGTTTTGTATCCATGTATCTGTTTTTACATCTTTCATCAATCTCATATATTATAAATTTCATAATTGCACCTCATGAAATGGATGGGGTGAGATCACCCCATCCAATAGTTTATCAGTGTTTCGCGTCGTCTTTCAGACCCTGCTTAATCGACGCAAGCGGCGTCAGAATGATTACTTTATCATCCGATCTTGCATTGATCATGAACCAATTGTACATATTGACTGGCTTCTTGTCCTTCAGCGCAATATGCACTCCAGCCGCATAAATTGCTGCAATCAACGGGAACACGGTCGCAGAACGCATCAAATAGATTCCATATTTGTCATTGACTTCCTGGAAAACCTCACGTTCGACCATGTCAATGATTTCTGTCAGATTCACAGTACGCCAATCATTATATCGTGACATAAGTTCCTGATTGAAATCTGCACCCGGAACAACATCATGGTGTTTCTTTGTGAAGATCGGAATATATTCGTGATACAGTTCAGGCACAATATTACGCGCCTTATCAGATTCGGAATATTCTGTCGTATATTCCACCGAGAATCCGCATGTTGATACGGAGAATGATGCTGCTTTCTGGGAATGCAGAAATACCATGAGTCTGCTCCAATAAGTAGACCAGACGATCGGGATGAACGTAAGATCGTCTATGGATACACCAAATTCATCAGAAAACAATTCTGCAGCAAACTGCGGAAGAGTCTCTGTGAGAACCGGATCATTCTTAAATGTATCCATGAATCTCTTTCGACGTTCCATGTAATTGATTTTCTCTCCCATAGTAATGAATCTCCTTTGATATTAGATTTGGATGGAACAAATAGACAATTTATTCCCAATTCCACATCAATCATATATGTCCGAAAAAATAAAATTATTTTATAAGATATATATGATTACAATGCACACGAAATAATTGAAAGGAAATATATAGTATGAAAATCGTGTATTTGAAGTTAGTCAATTTCATTGGTGTGAAAGCTGCCACTGGTTTAAATGAAATTGAATTTTCATATGATAGAATCAAACAACCGATCATTCAATTGTATGGAAAGAATCGTTGCGGTAAAACTGTGATGATTCAACAACATCATCCGTTCTCTTCCATCAATTTAAATGGTGACGAACGTTCTGATTTATCATTGATTATACCGAATGAAATAGGCATCAAAAATATCGTATATGAGGTGAACGGGAATGTGTACAATATCACACACACATATCGTCCAACTGGTAAATCACATACGGTATCATCATCGATTCAAAAGAACGGAATTGAGTTGAATTCCAGCGGCGGTGTCACGACATTCAATTCAATTATCGAACGCGAATTGGGTATAAATAAGTATATATTCCAGTTCATAATTAATGGTACCAATTTGACATCGTTCTCCGGAATGAATGCAACACAACGCAAGACAATTCTGAATCGTGCAATGGGGATTGATATTTATGATAAGATTCATAAATTAGCAACGGATGATTATCGGTACACCAATAAACTGATATCATCATTGAATCACACAAAAGAATATCTGTTGTCAACATATGGTTCATATGAGACATTGTTTGCAACACTAGATGCAAAACGTGCAGAGAAAGAAAAGTTCATATATGAATTACAAGCCATCAAATCTGAAATGGATGCATGTTCCGGTGTGATACAAACAATCCAATCACAGCATCCGGATATCGAGTATCAAGACATCCAGAATCAGATAACCAATTATACTGAAACCACAAAATTATTTGGTGGAAGTTATGATGACAAGCTATATGATAATCTGGTGAACACACAGATTCAGCTGAATCAGACCATGGCGGAATTGAAAGCCAGCCGCTCCATGTTCATGCATGATTTGGATGAATCTCATGCAAAACAATTTGAAATGGAAACAACAATACATGCATCGGAACAGATCACACGTGATTATGACGACATGACAAAAATGGCACAATCTTTGACCGATAAGATTAATCAAACACATATTCAGTTTGATCTCGAGGTATCATCGCAATATCTGTTCAGTATGTTATCTGTTGCACAAGCAATCAATTCAACGTGTAAAGAAATCACATCATCATTGAAAGAAGACCAGCTTCGAATTATGATTGATATGGTTTTACATGGCATTGATGTTTCTGCATTTCTGATGCAGCAGGGTGTTTCATTAATGGATTCGGAAAAAGAAAAATCCACCATATCATATATCCAATCCATGATGCAATCGGTAGATGGTGATATTCCACAAAAATCCGAATGTAACATAGAAAATTGTCTCTACAGAAACGTCTACGATGCTTTCCAATCATACTTCCATTCTTATCAAAGTCAATCCAAAGGAAAGTTTACCCGGTATGATTTGGAGCAGTTGGATCATGCATATAAAAATATACTGACAATTCGTCGTTTAATTAATATCGATATTCAGGATCCAATATTAAAAGAGATATTCCAATTGAAAACCATTCTGACAAATCTAACAAAGAATCAATTGGGTGTGAACGTAGACTTCATTAAAGAACTAATCGAAGACGCTGCAAAGAAAGAACAACGTTTACAATATATACAACAGCTCCATGATGTGAATCAATCGTTGGAGTTAATCAAAGAACGGATGTCACATAATGAGAATCAATCTGATTCTTTGAAAAAGCTGCAATCCGATATCCAATCAAAACAAGCATCGTTGTCTCAAGTTAATGCGGACATTGATAATATCCAATTGAAGTTGGATGAGAATGAAAACCAACGCATCATGTTATCAAAAATTAAACACATTGACATTCAATCATTGGAGAAACGAAGACGTCAATTAGAAGACATGTTAACGAAACTATCACAAGCACAATCCAAATATCAGGAATTGTATCAGGAATATCAGACACGTTCCATGCAACAGCAATCCTTATTAACAGAATTAGATGCTTTAGAAAAGGCATTTGACCAATATGTTAAAACATCATCAGAGATCGAGCAGCATACTATTAATGATCAACAATATAAAGCGATTGCAGAAGCAACATCATCAACGAAAGGAATGCCAGTTATTGCAATTCGCAATACCGTTGATCATGCGATTATGATGACAAATAAATTATTGAATATTATGTACGATTCTGAAATTGAATTACTACAACCAATCATTGACGAAAACAATTTCTCATTACCGTTCAGATGCGGTACAAATAAATCTGCTGATATTCGGTATGGTTCTCAATCAGAATCTACATTATTATCATTAGCTTTGTCATTATCATTGGCATCATCATTAACATCATATGCGGTACCACTGTGTGATGAGTTAGACGCATATCTCGATTCATCTATTCGGGATGATTTCATACTGATGTTGGAATCAATGATGTCAATGCTTGGTATGGATCAAATGTTCCTGATATCACACAATCTGCAAGCTGGACAATTCGCACATATTGTCCATACAATAGATCTTGCTGAGATTATATCAGAGGGGAGGAAATAAAATGGCAGGTGTGCTACCAATTCAAGGATCTGTCAACGGTTACACATACGAGTTTGTCAACCAAGACTTCAAAGGTACATGGTTTAAACTCATCATTCCGGATGGTACCGTGTATCTGGTCGCATGTAGAACCAGAGATGAGATTGATCATCTTATTACAGATCCTGCCGGATTCTGGACTAGATACCAGAAGAACTTCATCATGCGATGAATACATAGATATTATATGGGGGCGGACAGCCCCCATATAATTATTTCTATTTTTTTTATTTTTTCATATATATATTATTAATATGAATAGAAGATAGGAATATATCCTATGTACCCAGGTGATAGCGGAGTACATGATATATTCCTATCTTATATATCGAACAAGCGAATCCGAATATATATAGGTGCTGCATGACCAGGTGATAGCGGTTCATGCACGACATCATATAGTATATTAGGATTCAAAACAATTTTAACTGCCGTTAACTCGGCAGAAAGGAGTTCATCATGAAACTGTTCAAGAAAGAGGCCCAGAAGAAAGTGGAGCTCAGCGCTGAGGAAAAAGCATTCATCGATGCCGGGTATGCTGAGATCCGGAAGGAAAACCTGAAGGCGTTCGGCCGCGATGCGCTTATCGGCGCAGCAGTGGCCGCCGCCGCCGTAGCCGTCTATAAGATCGTGGAAACCAGAGACGGCGCCCGCACTGGTGGGTGCGACACCCAGCCGACCACTCCGACTGACGCCGATGCCGCGGCCTTGTGCCGTGAATACGGTATGTCGGACCTCAACCCGGGCAGCTATTTCTGATAGCTGCCCACAGCAATGATCACGAGAAATGATGACGGGGGAGAAGTCAGCATCCCCGTCATTATTGAAGAAATTGACGAATGGCTGACAATCATTCGGCATAACATGCCGGAAAAATAAGGAGGAAAAACTATGTTCACTACAACGTTTCTCATCGCGATGGCCACCGGTGCGGTTGTCAATGCTGCCGTTAATAGCGCGTGTCGCGCAAAGAAGACGCGGGAAGCAAAACGCGCCATTGTGGCATCCGCCGGAATGGCACGGCACATTGCCGCAGCAATCGATGGCGCAACCCCTGTTACACCTGAGATTGTCAAAAATGGCGACGACGAAGCACCGCCTGCTGCCGGCAGTGAGGGTCCAGCAAACCCTCAGTAACCCTCACTAAGGGAACACGTATCCAGATTGGTGAGGGCGCAATAGCCTATACCATGAATGGTGAAAGAGTCAGCATCAAAGCTGGTACATACATCATTCTTGGAGAGGGTGAGAATCAATGGTGTGGATACTACAAGGTGAGTACTCGCACCAAGCATACCAGAAGATTCTGGGTATATGACAATGATTTGAAGGTGCGGGAGTGATCCCGCACCTTCTTTTTTGTTTATAAATAGATTCGAACTTGATAACCATTATTAGTTTGATATAATGAGAATTCTATTTTTTCGTCATCATCCGGAATTTGATCTGGAGTTTTTGTTAGTTTTGTACCAGTATCAAATATAATGTCATACCCCAATTCCTTGATTTTTTTGTATGTTACACGGCGATGAATTTGGACTTCGTCATACATTGAGCGTAATCCATAATCCTCAATACCATATCCACGAGTTGCACATGATGCATCATGTAATGTTAATGAATCCTTTGGAATCATACGGGTTACCCCATGTACAATTTCGTCATACAGATTCAGCATGTTGGAATTGCCACCATGATCAAATAAACCATCAAAGATATACATAAACTCTTCTTTCGTAAATTCAACCATGTATGATTTGAAATAACTGATGACTTCTTTTAGAATGTAGAAATAGTTCTCTTCACCCAAAGCCGTATATTCCAAACCAATCAATGATGCATTCACATATGCTTCCAATGATTTCACGATACCGCGGATGGTTAACAACATCGTATCAGGATTTGATTTCAATGATACAATATATCGATACATATTTGGATCCATTCTGAATAGTAATGCATCAAATGTTTTCGGACCAAGAAGATTGTTGCCAGTATCGAGAATAACTTTATCAACAATGACATCCGTATATACATTCTTCAAATTCTGAGAAATGCCACGGGCATTGATGAATTCAGCAGATTGATATGTTGCCATTGCAGATTGGAATAATGACACGAATTGATTCTCTCGGAATGGATATATCCCAAGAATCTCCAGATCATAAACATCTTCATTCATCACATTATAAATCGAAATTGGATAATCTTGATCATTATAATGTATTGTCAAATCCGTATTATCTTTGACAAAGAATGATTTCAATTGTGATAATTCATTATACGAAATATGATATGCGTCTATCAGATATGCATCCACATTAATTGTACCTTCATCAAACCAATCACGGTTTGGATCCACCAGGAACAAATGATTGTATGCATCTGTAACTTGTCGGAATTCATGGATGTTGGATGCTTGTTGTAATTTTTTCTCCAGATAATCGAATACTTTTTTGACATCACCCATGATGACATTGCCGACATTATTTTCTTCTCGATTGAAGATTCGGTCCAACAATGGATACAATGTATCTGGTTCAAGATATTCCATGGATGAAATGCCGTTGTAGAAAATTGCATCATTTTCACGAAGATTGAAATTGAATGATGACACTTTGTACGGAAGACCGTCAATCAATGGATTCGGAAGACCGTCTTGTTCGGGTGTAACATTCGGGAATAATACTGGATCATAGTATTGTAATCCATTGAACAACATATCGATGCATGCTGCGGAACCATTGTATGTTCCATTCGGTAGATAGATATCGCCGCGCAACGAATCTCCACGTGCAGTAGTGATATGCCAATTCATCAATATCTCGAGAATCAATACTGCTTCAAATACTGACATTTCGCTGTTACCATTAATCGGGGTAACCAATGCCATATTGGTAAATTCAGTTTCTTTCCGATTATCTAGTAAACCACGAATCAAAATTACACATTGCCAATATATATCTGACATCGATAGATGCGTCGACAGTTGAATATATTTTGAATTGGACAGCGTGTAATTCATATCATTGAGAATCTGTTCCATCTCCGGAGTATTCCACCAACGTGGATCTCCATTCGCAATAGACTCCCAAGGATATGATACATCCGAATCACGGTATTTGAAATACGATGTATTGTCTGCAGTTGTACCCAATCGACGGAATACAATCTCTTGAACAGGAACGCGTTTTCCATCTTTCTCGATGAACTTCGGTTTTCCTTCTTCAAATACCTGTTGTTTGACCATTACGAGTGTATAGATATCTGTATACTCATAACCAATCAAATCTTTTACACGATAAACGATATTCGTCCCTTTATCCATCAGAATTAATCGGAATTGTTTCAGGAATGAAATCATGGATTGTCCTTCCATAATAACAGACGGCAATCCATACAGCATGAAGAAATCATTTGCCGTTGTTTGATTCATGTAAATCAACGATGTCGATTTCTTCATCAATTCGTTCATGCAACTTCCAATTGCCATATAGATTGTCAAGAAACGAATAAACGAATTGTAGTTTGGATAAATGTCGTTGAATTCACCACGGAGTGTATTGTAGACATATTTGTGTGTTTCCTGATAGATGTTCGAGAACAAATGAATCAGATCCGCATTCACGTTTACATTTCCAAATACAGGATGATTGATATTCAGATGATCTGTATTGATTTGCATGATATCACCATCATGTGCTTTTCGTGCAATGTGAATCGGGATTGCGTTTGATCCAATGTATTTCAGATACGGATGGGTTGGATTCTCATCCAGAATCATCTTATAATATTTCGAATTGATGAACAATTCTTGATACTTCGGTGGTAATTCATGAATCGGTTGATTCCGGATGATTTCATGTTCGTTCTGATAAATAAAATACCATTCATCTGGAATTGAAACAATCTTTTCTGGTGGAACTGTTGTCGAACCATGAAACGGTTTTCCAGTCAGCATGACATAATATGGATTCGGTTCTTCATATGTCATAAGAAATGTATCACGTGCTTCTTCCAACAAGATTTGTTTAATCTGAAATGGTATAAGATTCATATCATGAATCATCATTTGCGATTGTTCATCCGTATATCCATATGAACGTAATACTGTGTACACATGCTTCGGATCATACTCATAGGATTCAAAGATGTCGGTTTGCATAACCGCGCGACAATATTTATCACCATTCAGTTTTGAATCCAGTGTCTCATATTTATCCGCTTCATCTTTGTTCTTGAATTCAGTATGTGTAACAATCATCTGAATCTTCAACAGATATTCAGACATTGGATTTTTATTCTGATTCTTTTGTGATTTGAAGTTGTTCACGATAATTCCTCCTTTATTGTAGAAATTGTTACGAATTCGTTTTTATGAAATCTAAAACAAAAAAGAACAATGGGGGCTAAGCCCCCATTGTTCATGTCACATCACTGAAATCTGCAGCTTCAATCAATCGATCAAGATCATTCAACATCTGATCGAATGCATAGAACGAAGTTCCAAGATTACTCAATTCAGAGACTTCTTTTCTCCGTCCTGTTGAATCAAGAATCTGCCCAGTTATGATATGAATCAGATGTTCTCTTGTATAATTTCCCGGAGGCAACGGTGCATTCGGGAATATCACATTATACAAATGGAACAAGTCTTCCATAGTCAAATCTGGGTTATTGAGATACTGCATGAGATTGTTTAACCCATCACCATACGATGCTGTATCAATCATCAATTGAATATGCATTTTCAGTTTGGCATCTCTCAATTCTCGAATGTGTTTTTCGGCAAATTGTTTATTGCCAATATATTGCAACTTTCCTTTGGTCTTCGGTCGATACTGCGGGTCTATAAATGTCACATCTGCCCCAAATACTTCTGCAAGATAACTACAAATGATATCTCCGAATTGTTCGCATCCGACATCATCTTTCATGATCAATATCTGTAGACCATTTCCCTGTAACGTTACATTGAAGAACGTATCATACACCGCAATTTGTGTATCGGTTTTCTGCAGATGACGCACAAATTTTTCAAGTGGAGATGTGTAATCATTTCGCACAGATGCCGCTGTAACAGAAAAGAATGGCGAGACATCGAGCACATTTGAATATCTCACAAAATATTTGCTGACAGATTTGGTTTGTTGTGAAAAGTCTAAACCTTGTTCAGACCCATAAACAACCTCCCCAGTCTGTGACATAAATGGTACTGGATAGTCGCTGATACTTGCATACCCGGTTGGCTTTATTTGATCGACCAGAAAATAGTTTGCATTCAATAATGTATTCAGATCCATTAACTGGGTCAGCACATTAAGGAACACTCTTCTTGAACAGAATATCATATCTATTCCTCCTTTCAGAGAAATTATATATATATTCTCATTTGAAATTTTCGTATATCTTCTCAAAAGCTAAATCACCGTGGTAGTTTTTCACTTCCCGAATTTTCTCGAAATCTTCATCCAACCGCATCGCAGACCAAATCAACATCCAGAAATTCCAGATTGCAGCAATCAGATGCGGTTCGTCCTGTTCATTATTGAAATATTGGGATAGATGACGCAAACCGGAGTCACGGAAACTCCAAATCGGGATTCCTTTTTCACAGTTATGTTCACCATATATCTCAGCACCTTTTTGGAAATGCACCGCGAGATCACGTAACATAGACCAAAGACCCGTGTCGGCATACTCTGGATCATATGTCGTAGAATTATCCGTTGTATAACCAAGGGCTTTGTCTTTGATACCATATTCACGCGCCGTTAGCAGGATGATTGTATCAATGTAATTTTCATCAATGAATACTTTCTTCCAGATGTAATCATTCGTAATGGAGAGTTCAATACGATGATCACGCAAAAAAATTAAACGGTTTACGATTACCTTATAAGGTTCAGGAGGGATCAGGTCAAAACGACCTTTTCCCTCCTTGGAATTGCGGATGGCTCCATCGCCATATGTCAGCGGTGTGCCTGAAACTTTGATCTCACTCATCTTCATCAGTCTCCTCTCCATCATCACCATTCTGAAGATCTGCAATATACCGCTGAGCGTCATCATTGATATCGGTCATGCTTGATTCCATGATGCCACCAAGAATTTGGAGATATCGTCCAATCACCAGATATGGATCATCTGTGAAGAACAGATATATCAACAGAACCGGATTCAGAACATCCGGAACATCATCGCGTTTTGCATAACGCATTGCATCAACCACTGTCTTCGGAATATTGAATGCAAACTGTGGTTCCAACATCCGTGACATCGGAATATCCGAGAAATATTTCTCTTCGAAATCACGCAGTTGCAATAGCATGTCATCAACATCATACTGAGTCAACAGTGCGTTCTTCAAAACATCCGGCATGTCAACTGATTGATCTGTTGAAAGTTTACTAATCACGCTCTTCAGATTTTCAATCTGTGTATTTGCTTCTGCAAGTTTCGCTTCGAGTTCTTTCTCTCGGTCAGACGGAAGTGTTTCAATTACCGGCTCTGGATCAACTTTCAGAGCCGGTTCATCATCAACAACATCAACAACATCATCAGTGATATCAATCATAAGATCGGAATCCTTGTGTTGTACCTCGTCACCAAGCAATTTCTTATAGTTCATAATCACCCTTCTTTCTTACAAGATCGGATTGCCCCATGCACGATTCACTGCTTCTGAAACCTTATATGGATCTGGCATATCGGGATCAATATCTCGTGCTACTAACAAATCCGATACTTCCATACTTTTTGTTGGCTCGTGCATCGGAATAGCATTGTCAGAAACATTCTGAAATAATGCCAGTCTCTCATCATTTGATATCTTTGCACGAAGATCTCTATCAGTATATGTCGTACGACAATTCGTGCATTGATAATTTGTGAATGTATTATCAGCAAACTTCATTTCCTTATTTCCACAGACACATGTAAACACATCCATGGATACTGGGAAAATATATGCATAATCAATACATACGGGTTTGCCATATAGCATTCCCCAGTTTGCATAATTAATTGCCGTGATACCGACATCGCCTAACAGATATCGTGTACCCCACTTTTCCAATATCGCCGAAATATTTGGACGATATGCAATGAATTCCGCATACGATGAAAAGGCGGGAGCATATGAGGCCACCAACAGGTGGCCTCCTTTACTGATTTCATGTGCTGGTGCAACATCAGGTGCAAGGATTGATGACATAACCCATTCCTGTTTATTATCAGCAATCCCTTCCTGGTCAAGTGCAATCTTGATCACATATCCATCATATTTGATGATGAATCTGTTTGTACCAGTTCCAACATCTTTAAATGGAATATTGTTTTCTTTCAGCACATTCATGCAGCGCTCTTTTCTGGATTGGGGTGTCATACCAATCTGGTATGACACCTCTCCCAATCCAACCCTCACCGATTTCGGAAGTTCACATAATCTCGATCTATATTTGACGAGCATGGTGATACCTCCAAATCATCATCCCCAGGTCTGTTTCGCAATCTGCTCCCAATTCTCAACAGTGCTCTGCTGAACCTGAGTCGGATATTGATATGTGAGTGGATAAGTCATCTGCGGATATACAGCAGGAACCTGCGGCGGCTGTGCATTCCAGTTTATCGCCGATGACATCATCGGTGTATGGACTTCCTGTACACCCCACACTCCAGCCTTTCTGTCAATTGACGGATGAAGCTGGTAGATTGCCGAATATCTGGGATCATATGTTCCAGCCGGCTGCGGTGCCGCAAACTGCGGTTGTACCGGAATTGTCGGTTGTGTTGGTTGTGTCTGAACTGCCCACGGAGAAACCTGCTGTGTCGGCTGTGCCTGCGGTGCAGGAAGCGTCGGCATATTTCTTCTGGACTGCTCTGCCAACTGATTAAATCCAAATGTACTCTGCGGTGCCGGCTGCGGCTGAGGTTGCGGATTACCCCAAGCAGAAACCGGAGCATCATAACGTCTGGACTGATCCATCGGCATCACTTGCATTGTCGGAATCGGCTGCTGATACGTCATTGGTGTCACATTCTGTCCATTGTAATAGAACTGCTGCTGACCCATCTGCTGCTGATTGTAAGTGTGCTGAGCAAAGCCAGCACCATTCAGCACCGGATAATCCGGATCCGGGTTCGGATTGAAAATTGCCATAATAGTGTTCCTCCTTTATTTTAATGGAACGCGTTCATGAGTAACTGCGGGATGATTGTCAGTTCGTTATAACGATTCGAAACATGACCAATATTAGTCTTGTTTTTACTGAAATCCCACATCGTTCTCAGAAGAATGAAATCCTCATTGATTCTCAGAACATGTCCCATTTTATACGGTGTATTCTGCGGCTCGACCAGAGCATATCCAAACTGATTCGGAATACAGATATTTGCGAGTCTAATCTCAGTCTCTGCAAAACCACATCTGCCGGATACATTAATCTCACATACATCTGTTGAGACAATACCAAACTGATTCGAAAGGAATGCAAGTACCTGCATCAACGAATTCAGCTGTCTCATGAGCTGGAACTGTGGAACTGGGAATGTGATAACCCAGAATCCATCCGGAGCTTCGTTCAGATGAGATTCTCTAATAACACATCCGCTATTCCGCAGAAATGCGAGATTCTGTTCAAGCATCATGAATCGATCCGACTGCTTCATACTATATGCATTCAGATCTTTACAGAGTACCTTGAAACCAACCATTGGTTCCTGATACAACTGATCGGGTGGAAAAGCGTTGATCATTTCCGCTGAATAATCAATCACTTCATCCGGTGACAGAATTCGGCTTTGATAATTAATAATCATTGCCATAAACCTCCTTAGATTGAAATGTTTCAATAGGCGGATATTTCATTGTACACCCGCTTATTCGAAATAATTATATACATATGCAAATTTCAAATATTTGCCATATAATTGAGCTGATGTTTTCCTGTATAAATCGGAATCGAGATAGAGCAATTCTCCATGATATCTTGTCTCAATGCAAATGATTCCGGTGATAAGAATGGATGACGTATAGCAGTAACAGTAACATCAGAAGAGTTATCCAAATCACGTTGTTTCACCGCTTTTATCATTAACATTTTATTTTCACCATCATTTTCAATATTCATAACTGACAACCAATCGGCAACTTCCATGATCTCCCAGGCGACTGAAATTTGTGATCGTCCCAATACTTCATTGGTCTTGGCATATCCACCAGAATGAACGACCTGATCAACGGCTTGTGCAGCCATTCTGTTCAACTGGTGTCCTGACACAATCGGGATATCAAACTGAGATGCTATGGTTTTCAATTCATTCATGATTGCATGTAATTCAGATTTTTCCGATGATGTAACAGATGCCTCTGTTCTTGCAGGACGAATTCGTTTGATGTAATCCAGATACAATGCAACAACAACAGTTGTGTCTGTATTAAATCCACGAATGATTTCATACAAATCCGCAGTAGACTTTTCCCGATATCCATAATACAATATGACTGAACGGAATCCTTTTGACGTCAACTCTTTCTCAATCATCTCCATAGCTTCATCAACTGTGAACATGGACAAGTCTGCAGTCGGGAATAACAATGACCACAAACGACGAATTGTTTGCGACATTGTATTTTCCATGGAGATATACATTGATATCGGTGTCTTTCCATTTGTTGTATGTTTCAGATGTTCGTTATATTTACACGTATCAATATGTGATTGCAGCAGTATACCAGATTTGTAGCAACCGGGCAATGCTGCATAAATATACAAACATCCAGACAAATATCCAGGAGATAGGAGATTGTTTAATCCGCGAATTCCTGTAATAATTGTCTTATCGGAAGAACGGGCATCTTTTGCAATTGCCAATACATTCTTCATCTGATCTCGATTACTCGTATCAAATGAATGTGATATCTCTTGAAATGAGGATGCGTTATATGCATTCACAATCTCATTCGATATCTTGTATAATGTATCAACAGTCGTTTTGATATTTGCTTCATCATCGTCTAACATATCCATCGTTGCCAAGAATGAGTCTTTGACTTTCAGTATTTTCGCATACTTCACATAATCAGATAATACGATACACAATCTTTGAACTTCTGCAAGCGTTGTCACCGTAGGCGTCTTATTCAATAATTCGATATTTGAAATAATCTCTTCGTCTTCACCTTCATCACGCATCGTTTCTATAATCAATGGAATTGAAAATATATTTTGCTCCATGAAATGTAATAGTCTTTCACACACAATATAGAATATAGATTTTGATGGATAAGTTGTAATCACTCGCGCAAATAGAATCATGTTTTGAGCAGAACGCCATTCCATATGATCCGACGATAATATGGATGCAATGTTTTTCCAGATTTGTGTTTTTAATGTTTTCACACAGAGTCACCACCAGATTTCAAATTGTATCGTTCTGTTCCGATATAAAAATAGAAAGTGTGATTGGGGTGCAAAGCACCCCAATCTCATATAAATCATATATTTATGAAGAAAAAATTATTCGAGTGGGCGATAACGACCGGTGTCATCTACGGTCGGGAGAATGTGTGCATCAAAGATCAATGCACGAGATGTCAGTAAATATTTCACAATGGAAATAGATGCTGCAATCACTTCAAGATCATACTGTGCGGATGTTGGTAAAATGTTTGTATCAACAAATGCTTCCTTCATGATATCAAATCCCATTGAAGGTTTATCGTACAAATCATTCATGATTGCATCACGTTTTTGAAGCTGATCTTCACCATGTTTGGATGCCCAAATGTCAGCGAACAAACCTTTGATGGATTCCATAATCGCAGAAGCAACATTCTTCTCCATATCCTGTTTTTCATCCAGACTATGTTTGTATCGCATAATTCTCCAATAGCCATAGGTTAACATATTCGGTACGATACCATACTCCATTGCAGAATTCACAATAGACAAGCAGTCATCAATCTTATCCGCAATCATCTTTGATTCCAGTGACGATGATGCATTCACAGTAATCAGCGTATCTTTTGACTGGTTGGTTAATGCACGAATACGGTCTTTGTATATCTGCGCTTTCACCATGCTTTTTGATGTATCCGCAGACATCTCATACTTCAATCCTTCAATATATTTTGTCGGAGGTTCCTTCATATCAAAGCACATGCAATTACCTTTATAAATCTGAACCGTTGCGACTGGAAGTGATTCGTGATCAACAGCTTGTGCGTGTAACCCGATCGGTTGTGTTCCCAATACTGCTGCAAGGTCTTTGATTTCATCACGCAGAAAATCACCTTTGATCCATCCGATGATGACACGGGGATCCTGTTTGACAAGTCCCTGTTGAACTAGATAACGCTTATATTCATTATCCAGGAAACCGTGATTGAAATCTCTTGCAAGAATCAATGTGTAAGTTTCCTTGTCATATGTTGGCATGAAGAAGTTCCAATCGGAAGAACCAAACACATGATCATACAATGCAACACGAATCTTTCTGGGTTGCTCAAAATTCAATGCGAATTCTTCATCCAGCATTTCACATCTGACACGATAATCTCCTGGTAGATAATCAATCGTATACATGGGTGCAGCATCACTATCTGTATCGACATTCGACTCGACAACAACATTTCGGATTGAAATGATTCTACCAGTTTCCTGATCCCATTGTGGATCTAATGCATCAACAATGACTTTTGCAAGATCGTCATCATAGTTATCTGATACGGAGATCAATCCATACAATGCTTCCAAACAAAGAGGTTGAATCGTATCCTCTGCCAGATCTTGCATGACAGCTTCACGTGATTGAATGGATTCTTCGACTTGATTTAAAACTTTCAGGATATTTCGTTTGTCATCAACAGTCTTCAGTGTCTTTTCAATCTCACGGAACATCTTCTCCGCGAGTAGAATACAGGATGTGGTACCATCACCAACATTGTTATTCACGCGGTCAATGATTTTCTTAATTGCCAGATAAACCATTCGTTTATATGTGTGAGAGAATCCAATCGCATTGAATACATTATATCCATCTTTGGTTGTTGTTGTTTCTGACTGATCGGAAATCACAACAGTCGAACCATAAGGACCGTATGTATTGCGGAGAATATCGGCAATGATGCGGAAGGTCTCTTCAATCAAATGCTTGAACGATTCCTCTGGAATCACGTTCACGTTGTTGTCGTGTGCATACTGTGTGAAATCATATGATTTCGTGTAACCCAATTCTTCCATTGGCGGCATGATGTTATCATTCATCATCATCACTCTCTTTCGTAAGTAATAATTTTTTATCAAGTTTCTTCGGATATCGAATGAGCATCGACATTTCTCGTTTAATTCGTTTCTCTTCTAATTCATATGCCTCAACCAAATCGATACCCGCAAGAATCTTCATATAATCACGTGAAACAATATGACGAATTAAAAGCAATACAGAACGCATCGTCAATAAATCAATATGGATGTTCATGGATAAATTTTTTAGATGTACTTTGACTTCTGCCAACTTTTCTGCCGTATCAGTTAATTCGTCCAAATAATCATCCGTATCGCACGTTTCTTTCAGTTTACGAAATACAATCTGTGCTTCTTTATATAATTTAAGAGATTTATCAAAACTCCGCGCGGTTGGTTCTAAATCTCGAAATACTTTCATCATGAGTTCCATGTAATTATTCATATTGACCGTGTTGTACGCATGAAAAAAATAATTCATGGAGTATATATTACACATCGCAAATAGATCCTCAGTGGATCGAGATATAAAAGCGATGTGGTTATACGTATATGATTCTTCGTCACATACCTTCTCAAGATATTCATCAAACTTATGAATTCCCGTCATAAGAGATGTTACAGTCGATACGAACTGTTCGGCTTCTTGTTTTCGTTTTTTACGTTTTTTGAACATCTAATACTTCACCACCGATATGGTATTCGCGATTTTCATCAACGAATACCACATCCTGTTTGTCATGGGCTCATCGCCCAACACAAAAACCAAGGAGTGGAAACGATGATGAATAGCGTCTTGAATGCTCAGAATATTCGCAGGTTTCACATAGATCCCACGTCTGTTATCCATGTACGTGAAATTTGCGAAAATGATTGACGCTGATGAATGAATCCGCAACTTCATCAACGGTCTAGAAGCGGTGACGATAGAGAACATTGTGTGAGGGCCAATCACACAAGTGTCATTCGTCTCGGACTTGAAATACTGAACATGCTCTTGTGATACAATCAACTTCTGATTGCGTCTGGGTTGTGACTGTAATTGTTTCTCCTGAATCATTTGCAATATTTCCTCTGAATTTGTCACGTATTGATTCGTATCGATTCTACCGATACTCCTCTTATTCATTTTGATTCTACGAAAATCACATTTGATCTTTCTATCAATCGCGCGAGTTTCAATATCATACATTGAACGTGCCAATGCACACATGGTTGATTGTTTGGATAATGTGTCATATAATGTCGGAATATTCATATAGTATGATTCCCCCGCAAGATCCAATGCATCAACAATCAACAATACTTTTCCTCGGAAGTATTCACAGATTGCATTCAGATACATTTTGGGAATCAGGTGCGCATTATTCACTATCAGAGCATCATATCCAACAATCAACTTTTCATTCAATAATGTTTGATACCCAGGCTTTGGTGTCAACATGGATCTGTAGAATGGTCGGTTTAATTCATCTAGTGACGGAATCTCAATGGATGAAAATAGGTTCAGATAGAATTGATAATTGAACACCGGTTTCCGCAATAAACCGATGTAATCCTGACATCCATCCAATACCAGCATTTTCTCAAATTCTACATAACGCATACATGCGTGAACTGCATGTTTGAACAATGAGGTTCCGATGACTCCACCAACCGTGAGAATTTTTTCACTTCCCCAATCTGATTGAAAGTGTTGTTCTATCAGATTGATCATCTCTGATATTTCCAAAATCATCTGAAGCCACCTCGTATAGAATGGTATGTGGTGGGATTCCTCCCACCACATCCACCATATTTTGATTACGCCTTGATGCCAGCGAACACAGCATCGATTGTGATACCGCTCGGAGTATTCGTCATATTCTCATAGACGTTAACACCCCAGGTAATTGCTGCAGCATTCTGATTATCACCAGCCAGATAACCGAATGACATCACGCCATTGAAGACACCATTTGTGCCATAATGGCGAACAATGATATCATTGATGATTCTCTCCGGACGGAGATACAGACCAAATCTCTGGTTGACCTGATCATAGAAGATATTCGGTCTGCGCATCAGCTCTTCCAGACGATTGCCGGCAACACCCTGTTCAGCAAGACGCTGCAGGATTTCCGGCTGCTGCTTTGCCGCTGCCATATTCTGCGGGAACATGAAGGGCTTCAGAGTGTTCATGACATCTTCACGATACTGAGTACCGGCAGAAGTTGCCTTCAGAACCTTGTCGACATATTCGGCAGAATTAGTTGGAACGGTGATGTCTTCCGGACGGAAGACAGCGCGCATGATGACATAGCATTTGTTTGTCGTCATGGGCTTTTCCCAATCCGCTCTGTTATCACAGAGAATGAAATCACAATCAAATCCAAAACCGAGCAGATCCTGGAGATGTGCGACAACATCGGACGAGGAGATACGGGCGTGTTTGACAGGAATTTCTGTCAGATGAGATCTTGTGGGTGCAGGCATGGGATTGTCCTCCTTTGGTTTTGTAATGGGTTCAGGTTTTGCAGTATACTCATTCTGAGTTAATACAATGATGTACGCCACCAGCGTTTTAATTATAGACTGATGCGTTGCATCAAGGTCGGCAAATGATTGAACCAGTAGATTTCTGCTCAGATATTCAAGCAACACATCCGGGATTTCTCCACCATTAAATGATGCAAGACACTCGGACACCTTCTCTTTATCGGAGAGCTCTACCTGAATATTATCCAGCGATTTATCATCCAGATAATTATGAGGTCCATAACCGACTGCTGGATTTTTCATTGCTTTGATGATGCCGTCCGCAACAGCTTTCAGTTCCGGTGTAAGGTCAGACGCGTTGATATTCAGCGCGTCTGTCCCGCCATCAGTAGTTGGTGAAAACTGCATACAGAAATCTTTGAATGTTACCATCCCCAACCACCTCCAAGTGTTCCATTACCACCAAGAGGCGATCCCCATGCAGATTGTGTCGGCGCTTGTGCAAAACCACAACCACCAAACTTACCGTAGTTTGGATTTGTGATACCGGGATATCCGACATTCTGCGCAGCAACCGGTGTTCCAAACCCATAACCGGAATAACTTGCATCTGCCCACGGATATACCGGTGACCGATACTGATATGTCTGCTGTTGCATTTGCGTCATGTTTCTTCTAGACATATCATTCTGCTGCTGTTGCTGCTGCTGATTCTGCAATGTTTCAAAAGTGGTGAAACCATTTTGAATTCCACTGCATGCTGCAGCTGCACCGTTTGCAACAGATGAGATGCTGTTGAAGACATTCTCAACTATCTGATTCATTATCTGGCCTCCTTTTTTATTTTACAGATTATTCAAAAGCCCTGACATCTCCCGAATAATCATGTAATCAATTGTTTTGGTTTGGTATCTTATTATCCTCTCCACCGACCATAATCATCATAGCATGAAGGAATCGGTGCAAACGATACAGAACCATTCGGATACGTTCTAGTATACCCGTCACCATTCCAGTTATAAGTACACTGTTGCGGGCAGGTACTTCCTGGCGGTGCGCCTGGCGGACTAGGTCTGATGGGATTTGTTACAACCCCATTGTTATATCCCTGACCGGGATTGTTGAAATTGTAAGAATACACCTGCGGACTATACCACGGTGTATACGGCGTGTATGCATATCCATAGCTCATCGCAGGACTCTGCATCGGTGTGTTTGCGATAGTCGCAATGTATGCATTGTATCCCCAAGGATACATAGATGCATATGGCGGCGGACACATCGGCTGCGGCATCGGTTGAGGAGCCTGCGGCTGTGTGTAAGTCGTCTCGACGGGACCTTGGCCTTTGGTCTCATAGGTCGTGTTACCATTGTGCGTGGACTTGTTGTACACCAGCGTTGCAATCAGAGTTCCGACTGCGAGTGCTGCGCCAGCAATACCAGCAACGGTAGAAGCGGTAATCGACATATACACATTCTCCTTTCATATATGATAGGATATTCATATTATATGCGGATTAATATAATATTCCCATATCCACAGAAAGAATATATGTATATAAAAATATATTTTATGAAATCATCGGGATGATTTCTCTGTACATGTATTTCAAATAATCCTTCAATGCAGAAGAGTTTTGTTCAATGTACATCGAGACATAATATCGATTATACTTTTCATAATAAATCTGGGTAACTGTCGCGTCGAAATCAAATATCATTTTATGCAAAACATCAAATTGTTCTTTCGATAATTGCAATACAAGCTGAAGATGGAAATTCTCATTGTCCGGAAGCACATCAATAATTTTATCAACAGAATTCCATGATGATACAATAATACCAATCGGATATTTTACGATTGTATTTTTCGGAATTCTTGAAGCAATGAATTTTAATTTTGCAATGAATCGATTTTTCTCCGTATAGCTCAAAAGCATGTCATCATTAAAATGCATCATCTTCTGGAAACAATCAATGTTGTATTTTAATGTACTCGGATTAGAATTGTCGACCAATAATGTTTTGAATACCTCATAAACATCATCGATTGTTTTTAACGAATCCATTTGCGGTTTTAGTACAGGAGGAAGTACCGTTTGAATATAGGTGAGTACTTCTGTTAATGTAATTGGAAAATATGCTGCGTATAAATTATTTGGCATTGATTGTAGTTCTGTAACAACATGACTTTTTTGAATACAATTCTCAAACCACATCATTCTATTAAAATAAACAATCTGATCAGCAAATGTGATCCACATCATAAAATGAATATCATTGAATAGGATATCATGAAAAATCTGCTGATCAATCAATTGATTCACAAACACACGAGTATCCTCTCGAATATCGGGTTTCGATATTTCATCAATACGAATTTCAAACATAATAATCGTTCCTTTCATTTCATTTGTTCGAGACCGAACAGTAATGTTTTTAATAAAGGAGGTTTACGGTATGGCTTACATTATTCCAGGCATCAGTGGCATTTCACAAACAGCCACTCCAGGATTACAACAGTCCGCACCGTTGCTGAATAAATATTCTCCAAGATTGTTTGGTTCACCCCCTCAGCTCACGAGCTTAAACGATATGCGATTAATGAGCGCTGAACCAAATTCGGGACATGATGGTCCAGTTGGCGATTTCTATTTACGTCATGTATTGCGTGATGCACAAGTTGCAAACTTCGTTGTTGGTCGTGCCATGTTCACGGGCGGTATGTCATCCATCGCAAATGCGATTCGTATGGTTGCACAATATAACTATGCATTGAGTAAATATGGTGCCGTCACTGGTTCTGAAAGCGGTATTAGTAACGGTAATAGCGCACAATCTGCAGCAGAACAAGAACAATGGATTCAGGCTTACAAGGATGCGCTTGTCAATGATTCCGGTGTATATGAAACCGCAAAAGCATCAACTGTTGCGGGTCTTCGAGTTACAGATCTTGATGAAGATACTGAAGTCCTGAATGATCCAACCATCTCCAGTTATATCAATTCCAGTCTGGGATCTTATCTCGGAGGACGACTGCTGGCACCTGTGTTGACATCATTGAGTGTCCAACAACCATTCTACACATTTGAATCAGACTGGAATACCTACATCAATAATGTGAAGATGATGATCAACTCTGCAATTGTGATGTTAGGTTTACAGGAATCATGTGTGCGCATTGGTGATCGGCTTATGAATATCGCACCGAATAACACGGAAGCAAATGATGAAGATGACGTATGGGCGAACTATCGATATGTCACTCCGTCAAAGAATCTTGGTTCTGCAGTGGCACTGGATACGCAAAACGGTGACACATCACAATACGTGTCATTTATGATTGATCCAAAAGGAATCCAAGAATCATATACCAACGAAGCTGGACCTTCCATGATATATTCATCGGTACTGCAGACGGGAGAAGAATATGGTAATGAGATTGCATTTATCACATCTTCATCACAAGGAGCACTCGGTGCAGCAGACAAAATTATCAATCTGGCAGACAATGCTGTTACTGCTGCAGAAGCGGTTATGTCACAACTTGGATCAGCTGGTAGATTCACTGCCGGCATTGCTTCATCTATGCTTCGGTCATTTAAAGGTGACCACACGATTTACCCAAAGATCTTCAAACGGCATACTGCAAACGGATCTGAGATTGCATTAACTGTAAAGCTCCGTGCATCTGGTGGAGATCCGTATTCATACTTGACAGAAATCCTCGTACCGATGTTTTTCGCATTGGGAATGGTTTTGCCAAAGATGTCAAAGAATAGTGGTGCATCGTATAGTTATCCGCCAATCATTCAATGTAATATTCCGGGTATCTGGGGTACACGGCTTGGACTCATCACCGGATTAACAATCTCAAAAAATTCGGATGGAAATGATGTTTCTGTATATGGTTATCCATTATCGGTTGACATGACAATATCTGTCACAGATCTTCAGAATGTGTTGATGACATCTCCAATGGATAAAATGTCAATTATGTTGAATAACCATACGATGTTCGATTACATTGCGCAATGTTGTGGCGTAGATAAATATCGTGTGAATGGTTCCATCAGACTTGTGACAAGAGCAATTCTTGCAGCATCCGATGGAAAGAATCTTCTCCATCATATCGGTACTGCGTTGGAATCCGATTTCTTCGATGCAGCAAACCGATTCCTTGGAACATCCAGAATGTAATTGTATATGGGCGGGGATATCCCCGCCCATATCATTAGTCTATCTTTCCACAAATACGCAACATTGTTAATGAAGTTGCCAATGGATCAAAACTCTTAAACATCAAGCTCATTGGAATTGCATCTTGTAATGGAATCTTAATGGTGCCAAGTTTTAATGTGTTAATTTGAATTCCCGGGAAACATTGATTCGTTTCATCAACCCAGACTGTTGGAATCATTGTAATGCCATCTGCAGCAATCGCTTTTTCGATTTGAAATCTTTCAAGTGTTTTTGTATCAATCTCAAATTCTACTTTTCCAACATTCGGAAATATTTCATACAAATGATCTGAGATCATTTTGACAGTTTTCAATAATAATGAAGTAAACACATAATACTGATTGGATGTAATATAGATGTGTTCCTGGTTAAAACCTCTGGAAATGTTAATTCCATATGATGGAATGATTGTCACACTTCCGTTGTCACGTTGTGTCACTGTTTGAAAATCACCAACATCCGTGTACGTATATGCATATGTCACAGACAGGTTTTTATCAACAGACCCGCGATAAATCTTATAATTGATTTTCATGCTGAAGACTCCTCCGAATTTACATGATACTCAATATTCATATATGTACTCCAAACCAATTTATCTAGCAGACGATTGTATTCTTCAATATTATTGCAATTGAATCGAATGCCTGGGTTCGGAAATTCATTTTGAATGAATTCGAATAAATCATATTTGATATTCGGATATTTGTTCGTATTAACTTCTGAAAGAAGAGATATGTCAGCCCATGGTGAAATCATACCAGACTGACCGACATCCTTAGAATAATCCAATAGATCAATGACACCAATCATACTCGGATGCAATTGTCTATGGACAAAATTGATTTTATGATTATCAAGCCTTCCTAAGCTATTGGGCGATGTGTTCACATGGTTCGCAAAGCCATGCAGTTCTCTTATGAACTTCTTCAGCGTTTCGCTGAAGACCAGACTATATCTTGACATGCTTATCATCACGACAATCATGTACATCTCGTTTCGAAGTACCATTAGCTTGTACCCCTATTAGTCGTTGAGGCTGCGATTATTGTATATTGATCGACAATATTCAATATGTCGACGTAATTGATATTGCATTTGCGCAGATTCTGGCATACCCACACAATGCATAGTTTCTTTGTTGGATAAACCCTGTTTGAAGCAATCGAATATGATTGGACGTATTTCTTTATATCCAACACGTGTTTGGGGTATATCATATAATTTTGATATATGCTTCCATTTTCCTCTAAATTTAATATCCGTAATGAGAGAAACATTCACATTGCATATACGTGCAATCTCGGCACCTTTGACTGTTCTTAATTCTAACAACGAACAAACCTGGTGTATTTGATCTTCAGTATATACATTTGCAGGATTATCGATTCCATAACGAGGTTTTGCCAATCCTGTTTCCCATGCATGATGGACATTATCAATACGCGTCATCCATTCCAAATTTTCCACAAAATTGTGAGACTTATTTCCGTCTTTATGGTTGACGGTTTCCAAATTCAATGGATTTGGAATAAATGCTAATGCAACGAGTCTATGTACTTGACGCGTATATGATCGTTTATTATGATGAATGTCAACAAGCATGTATCCCTGTGGATTTGGGAAAGGTTTGAGATATTTCTCCGAGCGGCAACTGTATACACGACCCAAAATATCAATCGTGTAATCAGTTTCTTCATCATCGATGATTATGTATTTCCATTCAATCATTATAACCACCTCCTTTCGTTATAATTATATATATGCCAGATTAATAATCGCTTGCCTGCGGATTGAGAATATATCTTTCACATTTTTACCATACCTAAGACATTACTCTTCGCCATGTATATGTCACCATATACATTTGGTAGTGAAAGCTTTATCCAACCTCATCACAAAGATGATAGCCCCCTGAGTTTACTTGGTTCAGGGCGTTCCCGCATATATGAGATGTTAGGCCACCAATTGACCACGTTTTGTGAAACGCAAGTGTTGTGGATAGTCTAGATCATTCGCAAAGTCCGTGACATGGACGGTTCCAAGTTTATAAATATTTTTCAGAATCAAATCAGGACGGAATTTCACTGCAGGTTCCATGTCAACCATTTTTAGCAGCATACCGTATTTGAACATCTTCTTGAGTTTTTCAGATACTTCTGCAGTCACGATTGTTGATATGACTTCATTCAATCGTAGTCTTTTGTTTTCATAAGAATAGATATTGACATCTGTGAATTCTGTTTGTAACACATAACGCAACAACGCAATCATATTCCGTTTGTCAATATCGGGAATTGGCAACACATTCGCAGAAATCGTATCCAGCATTCTTGCAACATGCATCTCATGGCATGCACCACGATGCTCAATGATGTTATCATAATATGACAGCTGATAAATCCACCATTCTGGAGAATTTAATTCCTCCAATGTAGCAGGATCATATTTCTGAATCAATGATATTGCCATAACCAAAATTGACCGAACATAATCGAATCGTTCCAAACCTTTTCGGTATGCCCGAATGTAAATGTCCCTATCAGGAATAGGCTGAAAGTATTCATATTCATCTTTATCCTGTGGACGGACATGGTCACAGAACTGTAATATTGGGTATACATCGAGATAGCACAATGGCCCCGGTATATGCATAAAGCATGCCAGAATTGGTTCCATGGTTGTAAAGATTTTTACCATACCAATTTTGGATGTTACAACATAACCATCCATGGAAGTCTCGGTTGCGTCGACATACTGGATGACGACTGGTAATAATGATTTTAATGTGAACGCGTTGTTGCCAGATGGATATAGCAATTTGTCGACCAGCTGATATTCTGAATACAGCTGATTATCCAATAGATAATTTCCGTGTTCATCCTCAATAGGGACATATAGTTTATTATGGACAATCTCGCATACAATATTTCTATTCTTATCTCTTGCACCACAATAGATGTCAAATTCCAGAATGCCGATACGTGTATCGCCAATTGATTTTGTTGAAAGTTTGTCGCCGGTCTCACGCCGGCGATATTGGATTTCTTCTGCAAGTGGATGCGGATTCCAATTCCAGTTGATGACATGCAAAAATGGTGGATCAATCGTTTTGTCATAACGATACAATCCAAGAATATTGAGAACTTCAATATCTTGAACTGCCTTTTTGACATACTTCCATAGAGGTTGATCCACACCGAGATCGACGCGAATACCACTTAATGGATTTGCCATTTCTTTTATCATGCAATCTAACACAACACACCAGTCCTTTCTGAAATGTGGATAGTAACATAATGTTTCCATCCCGTTCGGAAAAATAGTATATGTCTGTAAAAATTCTTTCTGAAGGAGATGAAAATATGTCCGATAATCTGATCACCAAAACACCGTATACATCTCCGGATGCATTACGGACATTTCTGCAATTATCCAAACAGATGTATGATCAATACACAAAAGAATCATATGGTTTTAAAGATTCAAATGGATTACAGTATGTTGGAACTGTAAAAAACTTTGGTTCTGAGATGTTAATCGAATCACAAAAGATGATGATGAATCGTCCGCCATTTGATTTCCATTATATGAACCAAATATTTTCGTATTTCTTCCAATTAAAGAAATCAGATTTCATTGATACATATGAGCAACAAAACATGATGGCGGCATACATTAAACCAAATACCATGACATCCAATCATACATATCAATTGAAATTTACAAATGCGACAGAGGTATATATTCTTCGCGCAGAAGCAGATGGAGATTTCTATACCAGAAAATCAAAATTTATAAAGACATATGACAATCCCATTTTACTAATTGATGATACTGAAAATCCATTATATATTGATCAATCTTCAAATGGAGATCATCATGCAGTATACTATTTTGCTTTAAATAGTATGACGGAATCATTCATCGATTCTTATGAAGATGGAACGATGATTACGATTGATTTACGTGACTATGCAGAATTACCATTCATATGGATATGCTCAACATTAGATGAATGCGATCCTGTTATTCAATGGACCGGAAATGTCGATCGAAATGGAAATCCATTATTAACCATTGGAACAGGTGGTCAACATCGTGTCGAATTATACTCATACATTTATGGTGAAGATAATATTCCTGCAAGTGATCCTGATGGTGTCTGGTATGTAAAAGCGTATGGTGAATTCTATAAACAACCACAAGCGAAAGAAAAGAATTATTCTGTTGATGTAACGAAGATTGAATTTCTAAGATTCACTGGAGATCCTTTCCACATTCCACCAACAAATGTTCAAACAATCACATGGGACGCAATTTATACAAAGATCACACTCGTAAACATGGAACCTGATTGGGTGTTCCACACACCTGTTGAAGGTGATTATGATTACGATGGTGCGACGTATAATAATCCAACATATGCATTGATTCCTTTAGAATATTTTACACAAAATATCTCCACCGAAACAAATCCAAATCCGGCATGCATTCCAATGTTTCATGTAACATTCAGCAATAATTATTTCTTGCCATTTGAAAAGAGTATTACACGGATGCGATCAGGAATTCATGTTGACTATACATCAGATCATTCAGATCATTCCGTGATAAAGAAATATGGTGTTGCATATAATCTGTGTGATTTCGATGGATTACCTCCATATTACAACTATAACATGGACCGGTTGATTCATCATGCACATGTAGAGTTGTATACAATTCGTGATGATGTGAATCGACCAAATCTTGCGGCAACAAAAAAACAAACTGCTGCAATCATCATCGATTCTGCGGTTCCCCAGAATGACATCAATGATATCATTGATGATATGGAACCGGTCATTGTCTATTCATATGATCGCACATACGTGAGTGACGAAAGTAAGATTGTATCAACGGTAAACTATTTATCCAATATTGCATATGTGTCTGACAATCATTTTGGTGATCATACCATGGATCAATTCCAAAACAATAAACAATTTGTTTATCATGGAAACAGAAGATTCTCATTGGGTATGATTTCATACGACCCCGAGATGGAATTCGGCCGTGGTTATCTGATTTCAAATGATAGTACAAAATACGAAAATAATGCTTCTGCAAAATATCCTAAACCGGAAAGTACCGTGGCACGTATTTGTGACATCCCAACATCATTTGCGCAATTGCAAAATATTTCTGGTATTGCACCAACGCTTGTAATTGATGAAAAATATACACGTCAAACCGCAGCATTTACAAATGATGAATGGAATAAACTTTGGAATCAAACACGGACCGATCAATATGTTTTACAGTCGACACGGTATAATTATTTACCAACAATCGAGACATTTGTGAATGAATTCGACGTTTCATCATTCATTACACAATGTGGAAAATCTGTAATTGCAAAATCCACGATTCGATTCGGAAGTGATGAATATACTGTATCTATCACAAATGGTGGGTCCAATTATGATGTCGGTGATGAATTCGGTTTCAATATTGGTGGATTGTTCTTCCGTGGTATTGTTGATACTGTTGATTCCGGTGCAATTGCAACATTCCATTTCACGTTAGATCCATCTATTCCCGGAAACGAATCACTTCAACCAGTCGACATTCCCATGATGAATTTTGATTCACGTGTTTCATCATTCCAACTTAATACAGTTAGCGGTAATGGTGAAGGTGCATCATTGACATGGGAGATTGATTCAACTGTGTGGGAACAGCATATTCCTTCTCGTTCCATTGATCCAACAAAAGCGAACATATTTACTTATGTTTGGGATCCGGCTCGATATGGTGTATGCATTGTTGTATATGATCCCACAGTTGACAATTGGGATTTTAATCATCGGATTCAACTAACCGGTGAATTGGATCTCGGCAATATGTATTATGACCCTTCCAGTTCATATGAGTTTAGAAAGATCTGGAGCAATGTGATGGAATACAATAATCTCGTATATCAGAAGATGGTATCTGAATACGAGACATCAGAATTGTCATCCAAAAATTACATATTCCCCACCGATGTTATCATTGATCGAATCGTGGACGGTACGGATCTTTCTATTTCCATATCGAATGCAGGATTGAATACATGGAATTCATTTTTAGGAATTGTACCAACCGATGATCTGACTGGATATTATGTATTGCGGTGGAATTATTCCACAATGGCATCTGTCGATAATGAAGATACCAATCTGGTATTTCCATCCAGAAGTAATTTGTCAGTATCGAGTTACGATGGTTCATGGACTGGCATGGTATTTACAATGGAATATGATAAACCAGTTCCATTCGCGTATGATATTATGCACACCACACAAGATACATATCATCACAATGAAAGCGTCAACATTTTAAGCAAATCTGTACCAAGAAAATTGTCTGATATTCTGACATTATCAGAAACCGACGGTTATCCGTCGAATGCAAAGAAATTGTATGAATCAAATATATTGCAATATAATCTATATCGATTTGATCATTTTGCAATCAAAGATAAACGAGATTCTATTCGTGAAACATTGGAATCATATCCAATTGAAGTATTGATTGAGAAGATTCAATCACGATATGGTGATGCAATGTTACCATACATCACGTGCCCAATTCATGAATACATTGTTGGTGCACCATATCAAACTGATATGATCGTGAAACAATTGAACACGAATGTTGTTTATCGGGCAACTCGTCCATTCATGGCATCGTCGTTCACTGACGATGTGCAGAATGGAAATCTCGTTTATGCAGGAACAGACACACGCAAACAAGATTTGATCAATTATTATATGTCAAATTATTATGAAGATTCCGTATACGATATTGCCGACGTATCATTGTTCAAAGAAAAGAATGAATCAATCACAACAATTCCAGACGATAAACCAATTGGTGGTTATGTTCCATTGATTGACACCTTCCATGAGAATGTTGTATTTGGTTCATTGCATGAAAAAGCCGAGCCATTGTTTGTATTCCGTGTTGATAATGATTCTATTTCAGATTTGTCAACATTTAGAATGTATGATGGTACTGTGGACATTTCAGAATATACACTGTTGATTCTGAATGCCCAACTGTATACATTCAGAAATGGTGCATGGCAATTGTATCATCAATCATGAAGGAGTGAGATCATTGAAGCCAAATAAAATATATTGGTATCTTGGCGCTTCCGGACTTGCAACTATTATGGAGCAGGAGCGAAAGCACTGGTTATTGAAAACTGACAAAACAAAATCAGTTCAAGATCCGTTCTCCGGTGATCAGTTTATCGGAACGATTGACAATCTCGGTTCACAGATTCTAATCGAAACGGAAAAAACTTCAACAGAAGATTCTGTTGTTCGTGATGCCACATTCTCTTCGGAGAATGTGGCGAATGTTTTGTCATTGGAAAATTCTGTATTCGGTCACATCAGTGAAATGAATGGATTGAAATTTGCTAGATTGAAATCCATCAATCTATCAATTTCAGATGTGTATCATAATTTCCGTTTGGCATTGAATAATTGCACGGTTGTGTATATGCCAATGTCATTGAACACGGATACTGGTAGCATTTTTGTATATAAATGGTATATGACAACGGATTCACCAGTGTTACAATGCTTGGACGATAATGATGAATACACCATCAATGTACCAGTAACATTCTCATCTGGCGTGACGAATCCAGTATTCTATTATCCATGTGAAGAAGTAATTCAACCATTCTCATTGACATCTAATTCTGATACCACATGTCAAACGATTTTGATTACTGATCCGCTTGCAATCGGATATCCGTTGTTCTGGTTTACGTGTGATGAATCGAATCTTGGACCCAGTGTTACGTTGGGTAATATTGCAACCGATCAAACCAATCCACGTTCCAGACTATTTGAAATCGGACATGTTGGAAATATGAATCGATATACGGCGTTTATTTATCCATGCACCGGTAATATCGATTATTCCACACCAACAACTACGATCGAAGATTGGAGTATTCGTTGTTCCCCAGCATCTGGAACATTCGACGGAACAGCACTTGATTTCAATAAACCGATTTCATCAATCGAATTCTATTCATTATCGGATACGGAATTGATTTCGGTCACAAATACTGGAAGCAACATCATCAGGATGGTTCAAGATGTTGGTTGGCAATATGATGAGAATACTGGAAAGTATTTTGTGCCGGTTGCATCATTTGAATCAAACTTGTATGAGAATCATGGATCGTTAACTCCGGCATTTGAAATCTCGTTGGATACAACAATTCCATTTGAATCTGTTAACACAGATGCAGGTTTTGTTGGTGTTCAAATGTCATCATTAAAGAATGACAATGGTAGTAGATATCCACATGATATTCAGAATCTCAAAGGTTTGCCGGATTGGATTCGCTCAAATACAAACATTGGTGTTGCACAACATATGGCAATCTACGCATTACATAATACACCAACATATCAACCAGAAGATCAAACGACCAGACAGATTGCTGGTTTAATATTTGATCCAGGTGTAGAACGTTCATATCCTGAAACAGAAGAGACTGCAGCAATATCAATCGGTCGTGTTTATCTGTTATCGAATGATGATATCACATATGAAAACAATGCAACTGCGGAGCATCCTAAACCCGCACGTACCATTGCACGTATTTGCGATATTCCAACATCCGTCATGCAATTGTCGAATATTTCCGGATTGGCTCCAACATCAGTTGTTGACAAACAATACGTCAGATCCGAAGCAAGCTATTCCGAAACCGACAAGAATCGTTTGTATAATGGATTGCGTGATAAATGGGTACGTCCAACACATTTGAATCGTGATGGTCAACCTGTTTACACAGAAGATTCGGAAACACAATCCAATCCATTTATCTTTGATTCTTTAGAGAATTTGGAATCAATTGATATGATGGTTCATAACGATTTTCGTTGGATTTCAAATCTAAATCCAATGGTTGATCCGCAAGATGTATCTATTCACACAATCACTGCACGAGGTTCGGGTTATGCTGTATCTGATATGGGTGTGATTGTAATTGGTGGATTCTCATTCAATTATGTGGTGAATGCAGTTGATGATGATGGTGGTGTGACAGATGTTGGTATTGCACCGTCAGACAACACACCTATCAATTTATCAAATTTCAATTTGTATTCAGAAGAATATGGTTTGACCGCACCATACGGAACATCTCCATTGGGAGATTCAACCGGAACCGGATTAAAGTTATCATTCTATATTCAGAACTTTGATCAGCTATTGCCAATCAAAGGAAATGTTGTTGACGGATTATGTGCATTCGTCAGAGAAGCTGATGGAATCTGGTTGTATCAGTATATTGTCACGAGCACCAATAGTCATTGGGAAAAACAATCCTTATTTGCAACAGCAAATGATTCAACCACAATCTCCAAAGATGGTAATGTATCAGAAAAGCATGCATACATTAATGCGATCCTTCCTTCTATCAGAGAATTCACAGTATCAGAGGCAGTATCGAATGATGTGAATATCACGGCATTTACAACGGCGACATCTATCAATGTGATTGATCAAACCACTATCCCAATTGATATTCCGAATGAATCCAAAACCGTGATTGATATCAATAAATTCTATTCTAGAGGTTTGTTTAAATTAACGGCAGATCAAAAGAATACACAAAGTGTTATATCAGCAATCAATCGCGCAAACTTCAACCGGTATGATACATATATTGCATGGAGATGGATTGATGATGATCCGACAAATTGTGAATTTGAATTTACGGTCATTCATCGTTCATTGAATAATCTGTTATCACAAACCGATACATCGTTAATTCCAGAATCATTTGATCAAAACAATTTCATCCATACCAATTCACAAACAACGATCACGTGGAATGTTGATCAAGTTGGACCGATGGTTTGGATGTATGATCCATACTCTGATACACATGAAACATATTATGTGAATGCAGAATCTCGTGATGTATGTATTACAAAAACAAAATTTGATTGGAGTACAATTGATACAACGACAATCACACATGAAAAAATAAATCTTACAGATGATTCCGGACATCTCTTATTCAATATCCTGACAAACAATCCGATTATATTAGGATTATCCGTACAGGATTCAATTTATGATATGAGATATCGAACAGTGCAAGATCTTGTCATCGGTAATATTCCGGTACATCAACCACGTGGTTCATGGAGACTTGTATTCCCAGAAGTACATGCTTTCTCATTTAAAGATATGAACAATGAGTCTGTATCAGTCACTCCAGTGAAGATGCAAATTCTTCGTGGATCTAATATTCAATCATTTGGTAATGTGTTAAATGATTTCGATAAACCGGTAAATTACAAAACTCTGATCTTGAATGATCGCACAGATTTGAATCGCACAGTATTGAACCTATACAATCAAGAAACGGGTCAATGGAATACAATATAAAAAAATAACGAATGGTATGGGGCGCATATGCGCCCCATCATTCCATTCTTTCTATTGGTTGGGGTAGCTGGATTCGAACCAGCGACTGCAGGAGTCAAAGTCCTGTGCCTTACCGCTTGGCGATACCCCAGTATCCGAATAGGTGCTCTCGAGCATGTGGGTCCATTTCGTCTTTCGACGCTCCCTCGGCTCCATACACCCAATCTGAAAGCATGCGTCATATAGACGCGGGAGCACTCGAGAAACCGGCCTGTGCTGTTACCAACAATACCACACCTATTCGATTGGGCGGAGATTATGATTCCAGGCTCCCCACCCGTTTCCTGCAGACTGGCAACTACCGCAGCAAAGGTCGCACGCGGCTCTTTCTACGACGGTCTGCACGCCGCCCTCCTAGTATAGATCGGAAGGCATCTTACGAGAGATTGATCAGATCTCCCGGGCTGGTCCCACTAACTCACCAACCATGAGCGTGAGGTTTTATCCTGTGCTTGCCTCCAAACACCAGAACGCACATTCGCGACTGCAACGTTCCTCCACGGTCGACTATACTCTTGACCGTTTCTTTTCGCGTGTAACCTCGTTGATACTGTAACCACGCGGTGTGCCGTCAGGCATGTAGCAACTGCTACGACACTTTGCACGAGATATGCTCGTGTCAGGTTTGAAGCTGGTAGCAGGAATTGAACCCGCAACCTGCTGATTACAAATCAGCCGCTCTGCCAGTTGAGCTATACCAGCATCTTGGTGATGGATGTGAATACTCCCATTTACACACGTTTTGTCACGGTAACATCAGAACCATTGCGCGACATGGCCCGACATATCGTCAAGGAAAGACCACCACCTGAGTCCAAATAGACCGAAAACTATTTGGCAATTGCGTGTAGAAGTCGTGTCAGGATTCACGGGTTACATGATCCGTTCGTGTCCGAGTCACACACGCGGTTCGCGGGATATTAAGCGGATTCGAAAATTATAATAATACCGCACCACATTGATCGATGTGGTTTCACCGACCGGTTTTAGTATATAACATCACCTGGTACCGAGGTGATGTTTGCACGCAATAATCAGTGAAATATGCACACGATAATTGTGACGATAATCACGAATAGTATGGGAATCCATATTGGTGATAACACCCATACCCATGACCACTTAATCACATTGCATAATTTCAACACTATGAATGTGATTGTTAACAGACCACAAAATCCGATTCCACCGGATTTACCATTGGATGAGTTTTCCATTTGAAGACCCCCTTTGTTATTTTATGGAAAGCACGTAACGAGAATCGAACTCGTATCCTCAGCTTGGAAGGCTGATATTCTACCATTGAACTACACGTGCGTCGAGGCAATAGGATTCGAACCTATGACCCTCTGCTTGTAATGCAGATGCTCTGACCAACTGAGCTATGTCCCGAACGGAGGTGGAGGGATTTGAACCCCCGCGCCATTTCTGACCTCTCGGTTTTCAAGACCGAACCCTTCAGCCTCTTGGGTACACCTCCGAATGCACACCCAAGCTCAGGAGGTACTCGAGTGTGCTATACATATGTGATACCTCGTTTGCAAAATATCACATATGTGATGGATCCGCTGGGACTCGAACCCAGAACTGCTTGGTTATGAGCCAAGAACGCTAACCGATTGCGTCACAGATCCATATCCCACAACAGAGTGTTGCACAGACAAATGCGTATTATTAAAATAGATTTGATCACTCTGTTGTGGGTGCCGTATATTCTGTTCGAATATACAACGAATGTCCCTAGTCGGATTTGAACCGACATGCCTTTCAGCACAGGAACCTAAATCCTGCGTGTCTGCCAATTTCACCATAGGGACAAGAATACCCGGGAAGGGAATTGAACCCTCACGGAGTCTCCTCCAAGAGATTTTAAGTCTCTCGCGCCTGCCTATTACGCCACCCGGGCACATGATACACATCGGAATATACATATATGTTTCCGATGTGTATCAAATAATCTGACCATACCGCAACAACACGGCGCAGAACTAGACCTTGCCATGCCATCACGACACTCCACCGCACGCTACACCGCGAAACAAAACGGGGCTACACCTTCACGTCATCGCATTCAACAATACGACACCCTCACATTACAACGCCATACCTTGCCAGACAATATCGAACCATACCACAACAACACCGGTCAGCAGCCAACTCTACTCTACCAAAACTCCACACTATTTCACCGTGTAGTACTTTACCTCAACCTTATCAAACAGCGCCTCACTTCATCAGAACCGACCTCACCCATATAATACTGCATGATATATAACATCACTGGATATAACCCTCGCGACATACCACGAAATGCAACCTTACCATTACGCGAAGTCACTGGATGTTACTTTACCGAGACAGCATATCACTTAACATCACCAGAACCGGACTGTACGACATGCCACGTTATCACAGTCTACCTTTACTTTACAACGAGACTCGCCGGGGCGTGAAGCCCCGGGTCATTGTCTCTAAGGTTAACACTTCATCTCAATGGTGAAATGGTTGAGCGGATCCCACCATCTGTAGGAATCTGTCTCGGCGGTCAAATTATTCACCCATTCGATGATTTTGTCAACATCATCGAATGAAACCTCCCAATATAAAAGTTCATCGGGAGGTTGCACAAATACGGGCAGAATCTGTTCGGGATCTCCACCGATTTCTTCTCGAATGACTTTATCGTCAAGAGGTGGTTCATATGTGAACCAAATTCCATTGGTGAAGATCTCAAGGTCAAAGTTAATTTCTTCGACGTCTTCGGCATGGTCGAGAGCGGTTTGGCAACGATCATCGTCTAATATCATCAGACCATATGACCGAGATACCGTAAATCCTTCATCGGGTGTATATTCGGATTCAGGAATATCCGGATACCGCTCCTTGAGGGTGGTCTGCTGATTCATTGCCAAACCACCGCATGCTCGATACGATTTATTGTCAATGGATCCCGTGTCGATTCTCTTTTCTTTATACAAATGATGGAGAATCATTCGTATCAGATCGGAGTCGCTTGTTTCTTTTGTGTATCCCTGTGCGCGGATCGATTTAATCAGATCCCGCGCTTCAATATAACAATCTTTGGTATATGCTGACCAATGGTAGTGGATACAGCACAACCGTTTGTCGTCTCGTATTACCTCAAATACCAGTCTTTCACCCATTTGAGTTAACCTCCTCATTATAAAAAATTTTGATAAAAATGTGGACGATGACAATAGAAAATATCATCACCGTCCATCACTTTATTATGGTATACCGGTATATCACCTGATTGCATATATAGCAGCATACCATAACTTCACACATACGATACAACGGGATGCGGGGATATCCCCGCATCCCAATCAGATATATTATGAATTTTTCATTGCCTCTTCTTTGGCAAGTTGCTTCTCGATTCGACGGATTGCAACCTCCTCGTCGATACGGTGATTAATCTTGGACTGCACTTCCGGATAGGTCCACCATCCTTCAGTGACTTCACCGAAATCGGCGATGAATGTGCCATAACCACCGTTTCTCCACTGCCCGGTTCCGGATTTGAATCCGTACATGATCCATTCCTTGACAAGATCGATGTACGTTTTTGCCATAACCTGAACGGTGATGGTTGTTTTAGATCCAATCGGAATCAGCTCCGAAGTCGTCGGAGTGTTGATTTGCGGACCCGTAGGCGGCTTGGTGCGGACAATGTGCGTGAAGGTTTCAATATCGAAACCTTCCGGCAGAATGATCGGATTGAACCGGTCGGCAAGGAAGATTCCTCCATGAATTTCCTTCTTGTATGCCGTGAATCCTGCCGACAGCGTGTCGTCGAATCTTCGCAGATAACCGCACTTCTCTGCGAAGAATCCGAGCCAATGGTAATCAAACAGACCCGGATTACCATCGCGGTCTCTCGGGAATACCGTGATTCCCTTCTCCAGATACTGAGTGACACCGATGGATGCAACTTCGTCCTCTTTCGACATTGCATCCGGAGATTTGGAGACAATGTAGTCTCTCATAATCTCCTTGTTGTTCGGCAGCATGCCGAGCAAATCATTCGAGAATGTGATCGTGATATCGAAGTCGTAATGCTTCAGAAATCCCGGTCTCTCTTCTGTTGCTGTTGTTTTCTTGGTTGCCATACTGAAAATCTCCTTTTTAAGTTTCTTTCGTTACTTATATTCCGCTACGAATGATGCGGTCTTATGACACCTGCATTGCTGATGCAATGACCGTATGATTCACGCATCCTTGTCATGAATACGTTACTCCGGTTGCTAATATATGAAAGACAAATTAGATTGAGGATTATCTAATCTATCTTTTCACACTATAATTATATATATACATAAATTCAAAATAAAATGAGGGCCATATGGCCCTCATCTTTCATAAGCGATCTTCCCCAAAAATTATTTGATTATAATATGGCATGAATCTGAATTCGTTCAAATATTGAATCAAGTCATAAATTCGTTTCGTCTTACTAGGACTTTCATGGATGTATATTATTCCATAATTCAGTTTATATAGATGGAATAGCTCCATCAATATACTACGATTCGTGATAACTTGGGTTGTGTATATATGCCTACATCCATTCTTTATTTTTTCAAAAACCTTATCGATCGTATGTACGACAGGATATTCCCGATTCTCATAAAGAAATATGTGAAGCGATGGGAATTCAAACACATCAAGCCCATCATACCCATTGTCAAGTCCACGTTGAATGATTTGCCTCAATTTTTTCATGCCAGAATATTGCCATTCGCATTCTGAAAGATGCTCGGGCTTCGCAACACTATCGAACTCATCACGAAAAGTTCGATAGACGAAGTTTGCTTGTCCGGGATCGGCATCAACCATTCCTTCAGAATCGATACAGACGTTTATCTGAATGAGAGTTTCGATTGAATCGGTATACTCCAATCTGATAAATAGTGAATGCTGAATCGGGTGGTGATGGATAATCGTGACGACACCGATAATCATCCGACAGATAGGGATTCCGTTTGCGTCCTTCTCACTATCAATATCGATCTCGCCATAGAATGACAGCATTCCCTCATCATCCACACCCGATAAATCTTTTGGATTTTTTCCATACCCTCCCGGGCAATCCCATTTGATCGGGTGTCCGTAGAAGCCCTCAATCATCTCCAGAGTGTCAGACACTTTCTTCCGACCAACTTCCACGGACTCTAAACTCGGTCCCTCTAATTTTTCTAGAGACCACATAAGTCTGTTTGTATTGGAATAATCCAATGTAACTTTTTCTTCAGCCATTTTATTTTCCTCCACATTAAATATTTTTCTGATGCAAATCATCATATTGCATCACTATAATTATATATATTTAAAAAATAAAAAAATAGATTGTTGGGGAGGCCGAAGCCTCCCACAATCCGTCCCAACCTTTACACCCGAGATCGAATGCGGTTGTGCCGCCATGTAATAGCATAGCACAAGACGATACCATACCTACACGAGACGCCATTCAACGACGTAGAACTGTGCCGACACGACACGCTATGTTACTATATGAGACTCCACCTCAGCAATACGGCACGTTACTACACGACACCCATACAAGACGTCACCCAACAACGCGACACCGTACTTCACCAACACGTTACATTACTATACGATACCGCACTTGGCCACACCTATACTTTACAACGATGAAATCTGGGGGCGCACATGCGCCCCCATTTATCATCTAATTATTTGGTGCTCTTCTTTCTCGTAGAAGATTTCTTTGCCGTTGTCGGTTTCTTGGTATCCTTTTTGGTGGATGCCGCACGGGCAGCTTTCTCGGCTTTGCGAGATTCGAGCTCTGCCTTGATGACGGTAGCCCGGATTGCAGCATACCTGTAATCAGGGTCGGATTTCAATCCGTAAAGTTTCGGCAGCTTCTTAGAACCTTCACTTACAGCCTTTTCATACGCTTGGTGAACGGAGTCATGCTTGGCCTTTGCTTCCGCAATGATCTTTTCGTACTCCGGGAGCAGCATCAACAGCTCCCTTTCTGTAAGCGACTTAGCATCTCGGGCATACGATTCCCGAAATACATTTGCTGTGAACTTGTCAAACTGGTGGCGAGAGCCGAAGATCTTTCTTGCAATCGCCATTGCAATACCGATTTCCGGATCAAACTTCTCACCTTTAATCGGCTGGACAACGGTTTTCGTACCGTCCGTCCACATGACGATTGTGGTGGTTCCGCTGAAGAACAGCTTCTCGATAGAAACAGATGTAGAAATAGATGTGCCTTTCATAGTTGTACCTCCTGTTTTGGTTTCATTTTTGCAACCGAGCGAATCAATCCAAATTGTTTCGCCGGGATTTGCTGATATTGCGAGGATGGATTCCTCGAGTTTCTTTGCGGCATCGGATTCGGGATCGATGGCTTGCAGCTGCTGCGCAGCCTCATCGATGCATTCACCAAATGACCGAGTCATCATGCCGTATGTGGAATTCGCAACCAATTGTTTTGTACGCTTCTCGATGGATTCCGTCTCGGTAGGACTCTCAAAGAGTTCTATAGATCCACTGATCCTCTTCTTGGATGTGAGAGATTTGACTGTGATGTTTACTTGACCTTTCGCTATTAACAGTTTCACATCGAATCTTTCGTAAGGTCTTACAGCTTCAAGTCGATGAAGCATTTCGGATGAGGAGAAGAATACACATAGTCTCACTCTGAATGCATGCGTTCCACGAATCTGCCAGAACTGCGGATCAACACGTCTCCGTTTTGCTTCCTCACAACCAAGCGGTGTGTTGCTGTACATATCCAGAATTGCCCTCTTCTCCAATTCCGAGATTGGTGCAAACTCGATGAATACTGTATTCGTGGCTTGTGAATGCGGGAGAACATGTATTGCAACATTACGCAATGTGAATTCATGTGGTGCCGTAATACGTGAGTCGACCGTCGGCACATCGTTGATGTCTCGGAGTCGTTTATCGAATGCAGTGTATGTTGCGATTGCATCAACAGATGTGTCATTATTGGACTCCCATACAATACCGACACGATATCTTTTGTCGAGTGGATTGGGTGTCATTACCGAAGGAGACCTAATGAGTTTCACATCTGATATTAAAATCGATTTTATGATTGGATTCACCGATCCACCAGAGAGCTCGATTTCAATGTCGTAGAAATTTTCTAATGTTGCATGTTTGATTGCTTGACTCACTCCAAAGGACTTAGCGTCGAAGAAACCCATTGAGATTCCACACATGCCATCGAACCAATACGACTGTGGAACACGGTCGTATACGCGATTCTCAATTGGATGATCTTTGTACATCTTCTTGAGTGCTTCGATTTCGACATAACCGATATGTCCAATTTCGATTTCATAACGTGATTCACTCATTGAACTGACCCGTACAATGCGAACACCTTTAAGTCTGACAATGGTGGTCTTTCCATCAACAGACTCCGCGACACAATCATCCTCATCGTCATTTTCGATGTCTTTCTCACAATCAAAAGCGTTGACGAATTCCAGTTTATTCTTGAGCCACTGCTCAAAGAACTGGACAAATTTGATACCAACTGTTCTGACCATATCATCATAGAACGGGCGGTGATCGCCTGTCTGTTTATTGATATGCAATGTAGCATGTTTGCATCCATCAATCCAGTATATACCTTGACAGTACCCTTCGGATTCTGGGAAGAATCGGATAACAACCGGAACATGTTCTACCGAGTCATTCGGACGATTATTCATTCGAATGGTAAATAAACCAATCCGGTCATTATTCATGAAACACTTCACATCCAGGTTAGCACATCCGTTTGTGAATTTTGTTTCAAACTTCATGTGTTTGAAACGCGGTTTATCATTCTGGCGCTTGAACATTTTCTCCATATCTTCGATAAACCGCACCCATTTGTCTTCTGTGGGTTTTACTGGTTCCTTTTCAGATTCACACTTTTCCTCCTCATGCTGCTTTTTCGGAAGCTCATCCCATTCACCGATGGAGGGAACTTTAATATGTTTGACCACCGCATTGATCAGTGTACTGCCAGGAACGAGAAGACTCTCCAGGCTCAATGTGATAGTACTGTAATAATCATAGACCTTTCCCATATCAATTTCGTCAGCATCCGGAACGAATATAACTACATTTGTCGCGTTACCATCCCGATACGGCATATATCGTCTTTTGGTATCAGTCGAAAGATCCAGCGGGCAATCTTCATACATTTTGAAGATTCGCTTATGAACGTCATCATTGTCACTGAATATTTTGATTGCAATGTGATGACGTTCATCACACTCTTCAGGCAGAACTCCCTTTCTGATCATAAGCGAGCTAAGCTCAATTGTGTGCGTTCTTTCGGACATAGCACATTCCTCCTTCTTATTAATCTCTTCTTTAATCGGTTTATCAGCCTCGGCTTTCAACAAACCGATGAACTTGTCGGTCCATCTGGAACCAAGGTCTTTCAACATGACCTCGGGTTCCTTGCGAACAATGTATTGTCCGGTGCCTGCGTCGACAATGGACAGTGGTTCGCACCAGTGAACATCCCGTATATTTGAGAAGTATCGTATTGTCAAGCCGGCATCCCACTTTGCTTCTCTACCCATGGCAGTTGAATCTATACAATGCTTCTCATTTACCGTGTATCGGATTTCACCGAAGGGTTCTCCCTCATCGTCGGCTTTATCACGCAGATACACTGTTATCTGTGCAGAGTTATCACCCCACTGTGCGAAATTCGATTCAATGGTGAATCGTTCACCTTCATCATTGAACTGCTGGATTTTGTTGTGGATGTTTTCCAATTTTGCAACCCATTTATTCTTATCTACCATAACTTCCTCCTTTTGTTTTATTGGATCACTGGTTGTTTCTTGAACCATACCGACAATTTTATCGCCGTGGACCTTACCGACATCGGCACACAGTTTCTGGTATGCCGCATCATAACCAGAACATGCAACACCAGTATGTGTTAATGACATTACCGTGGTTTTATCAGCATTCGGTAATAAACCACTTGAAGTCTGGTAATACCGCAATTCCAATGCAGTATCATCATTCAGATTTGCCACAATCACGATGATGCCATGTAGTACATTATTCGGCAGATGTACGACGTATGCAAACAGTACTGGTGGTGTATGCTTGCCTCTGCCAAACAAGATTGTCTCATACCGAACACCAGTATGTTCAGTATTCATTTGTCGCAACGTTTCTGACAAATGTAGGAGTGTTTGTTGCCATGCAGCATCGCATTTGTCATCTTCGGTCTCTCCATGCTCCATCTTTCTTTTCTGAACTTCTTTTTCATGTTCATATGTATCCTGATGCATTCGGAGTGTTGTAACGATGATTGTGATGTCCTTATATAAGATATCAACAAACGATGGTGCAAATATGATGTTCATGTAATCTGAAACTTTTGGATCGCTCCCATATATGAATTCATCCGTATCCGCAATGTAGAACACTTCATGTCTGCCATCTGGAACACCTGGAATATTCTTCGTTTCCAAGTCGCATCCGATCGTTCGACGTTCATTAGAATACACCGTCTGGAATTCGATCACTTGCGGGTGGCTGACAATTCCCTCTGATCCGTTGTCGATGTGTATTTTCTGAACAGCCATCTTCTCGGTGTGTTCATGTGTCTCACGAACAGTCCAGCAGTTGCGTTTATAACAGTTCAACGCAAGCAGCATTCTTTGTGTGATGTATTCAAAGATCTGTATGTTTACTGGCTGAAATACTTTATAAAATATTTCAAATGGTCTAATGGGTTCCATAAAAATACCTCCTGAAATTTGATATGAGCGAAATATTCTGCGTTTCGTTCATAGTTATAATATATATATTTCAATCTGATTTATTTTTAGAAAGATATTCACGCAACTGTTTACGTTCGAATATCAAGCATGCATAGTATTGCAATTCGGTTCTTTCTTCCGCAGTCAAATCTGCTGGATCTTTTTCGACCAATCGTTTGTAGTCTGATTCATCCAGTAACATAGAAATCATGTCAATTCGAGTCAGAATATCATATGTCATCAGATGTTTTGTTGTAGTCGTTGTTTCGGATGATGTTGTCATTGTCGTAACCAATTCTGTTGTGGTTGTTGTCTCTTTCTTCGTAGTGGTTGTTTCTTCCGTTGTTGTGGTTGTGACTGTTGTCGTGGTTGCAATGCTGTCCAATGGTGGTTCATCTGGCAATGAACATCGTGTTGAGAATATTGCAAACGATCCCAACATCGAAACAAATATAACAACAGCCCCAATACCAATTTTCCAATTCTTGTTCATATACATGTCCTCCTCAAAAAATAATATGATAATCAGGGGTGCCTTTCGGCACCCCCATAATCTATGATGGCTCCCGCAGTAGGACTTGAACCTACGACCCATTGATTAACAGTCAATTGCTCTACCAACTGAGCTATGCGGGAATATGAATAATGTGCCAGGAGGGATTCGAACCCTCGACCCACGCCTTAAAAGGGCGTTGCTCTGCCAGCTGAGCTACTGGCACATTTAAAGAACTCATACGGGGCTCGAACCCGCGACCTCTACAGCTCGTGAGGACATAGTCACTAACCACGAACTGGCGCTCTACCCACTGAGCTAATGAGTCCCGAGGTGCTCCACGAGAACCCTATCGGCGTACCCGCTTCCCCACACCTCAATACTTTTTTGGGCCCTAACCTACCGCGCCGTAACCGGTGCGGGTGAGAAATCTTTATCCGGAAAACCAGGACCCTTGGCCGGAGATTTCTCTGCACACAGAATGAACCCCCATACCCCTTTCAGGTGAACTTAGGGCTTTGAGTCCAGCCTTTTAACTCTGGATGTCGGCCTACCTATAGATTGATCAGGTCTACAGGCTTATTACATGCATCCCTTACAGATGCACAGAGGAGTTCTCTTGTTCATAGTTCTAACATCTATGGCCAAGTCTGCATGTTGCATGTGTTGAAGACCTATCTGAGAAACTACACATGCCGATGTGTGCACACACCAGTTCTTCGCCCAGGACGGACTTTCACCCAGGCAGGACATACCACGGCAGACAATAACCATAGAATTCCGCCGCTAATTCTTTTCTCCGATTTCGACCGGATGGAAAAGGAGGACGATAGGACTCGAACCTATAACACCGTCGTTTTCAGCGAAGTAACCCATCACACTGCATCGAGCACTTGGGTCCCGAGAATCACGTAACAAGTTATTTTTCGTGCTCTACCATTGAGCTACGTCCTCCATATGGTATTTGAATCATGGTGGGATTCGAACCCACGAGCGTTAATGAAGTAACCCATTCTGCTGCATTCGGAGCGCAAGATCCGAAGAATATTAGAACGGGACTATGATTAGCACCACCATGTGTCAGGTGTACACATGGGTCCTTCGCCAACTTGGATACATGATCAAATACCGGTGGTTTTGTGCACAGCCGGAACAACACACTTGTTCCATCGATTTCTCGACGTGTGTAACCATGCACAAATGACCCCTGTGGGAGTTGAACCCACGATTAGTCCGTGAAAGGGACTCGTCTTAACCGCTTGACCAAGGGGCCAGAATTATTTATAATGAGAATGTCTCGTCGGGTATAAAGACCCAGTTTCCTGGGGCATTGGATTCGAACCAATTAAAATAATCTCCATAATCATTTATTAACCGAAGTAACCCAAACGAACTGCATCATTATAAATAATTCAAGTCGGAGTGACAGGATTCGAACCTGCGGCATCCTGCTCCCAAAGCAGGCGCGCTGCCAACTGCGCTACACCCCGATTACAAAAGTAATATACAGTATGCTCATCGGGCATTTATATTTCAAAATACCCGATTTACATACTTGGTGGTTTGTGTCGATGCTGAACTTGGTATCACCCTGACCTGGCCACACTGTGCCAAACAGACATGATCAAACCTTGACGTCACCATAGTTTGTCTTAGTTGACTTCACCCGGACACCACTTGATCTGATTCCACAGAACTGTACCTGCACTTTACGACTCAACACCACACTACGCCGACACCGAGCATCACTCGTCCCTACGCCGCGACACCATACCCACACCTAAACTCTGCGCATCAGAATCCAACAGGTCTCTACCGAAACCACATGATACCAGACTCAACGAAACCAGTGCGCTACACTGATTTACTATACAATCACAATAGTCGACCCAACTACATTGAGTTGACTTCACATGGATTGTGCTGCACCTCGACATTACTTTACTATACCCGGACTAGATGTGACTGCGATGCATTGAACCAACATTATACTTTACATGGGAAAATAAGTTAGAACGAAGGGGCGCATATGCGCCCCGCCGCTCCTACTATCCTATGCCAGTGTCATGTATCCGATGATACATGTTCCCTAACACTGACAGTACCCCGGGTCGGACTTGAACCGACAGAACGCGGTGTTTGAGACCGTTCCCTATGCCAATTCGGGTACCGGGGCTTAATCATGCTGAGAATACATGTTCGGGTTGTTGTTCGGAAACGAACATCATTTATTATTTGGAATGAAGTAACCCAAACATCTGCATCAGCATGATTTCGTAAACAATCAATAGTCGCGAGAATGACATCATCGGTATTGTATCAATAACTTTTTTAACGGAAAAGGTTGAAGTAACCGATAATACTGCATCGCAACTATTTGATTGTATTACTGATTTGGTTTATTATTACGGGATTCAATCTCATCCCACTGCTTGATGTATTCAGCAGCGAATGAGACTTCCTTTCCCGTCCATCCAGCCAACATGGCACAGCGATATGTCATGGTGGGAATGACCAGATTGCTGTAACCTGCTGTCTGAACGGAGAATACATTCAGCTTTGGATTGACAGCTTTACGATATGCTTGAATCATACCGTAAACGTCAATCATGATTTGGTAACTCGAACTGATACCAAACCCTGCTGAAAGATATGCGCGAATATCTTCATCCGTTCCGTACAGATGTCCCGTACCGGCTTGCTGATCAGAAAAGATGAAGAGGTTGTCGATGAAGATCTTTTCATCGATCGCCTTCTTCAGGAATTTCCAGATACCACCTTCGGTGGAACCTCCAACGTCGCTGGATCCTCTGGCATCAATGGGTTTTGTCTGAGTCAGAATGTGGTCGTGTTTTGAAATAGGGAACTCGATGTATCTGTCACCAAATTTCACAACCATACCCATGTCCGAGCATTTGGCTGCGATAACCGATGAAAGATTATCGATGTTCGCAATGCAAACAGATCCATATTCCGAAGTGAACGCACCCCACGCGGATCCGGAATTGTCCGTCAGACAAACCGTCACACCTTTCAGATGCGGCATGTTGTCGATGGACATGTCGATGCAATCCTGGAGTGCTTCCAACAACATTCCCTTCACACGGAAGTTGAGGTTGGATTCCGCGATTGCATCATAAGCGGATTTGTACCGGAACGGAAATTGCTTTGCATGCGGTACATCACGCTTGAGCTTATTACAGAACCACTCAATCATTTCTTGAGTTGGTTCATCTTCAAGTCCAGTGAAGATGTTTCGGAGATTTCTCAAGAATGCCATTGCCGGCATTTTGATTTCTCCAGTATACATCTTCCATGCGAGATCTCTCCACGACATTCCTGCCGAGAGAAGATTCTCCCATGTCTTTTGTGTTTCTTCCACCTGGACAGTACCAGTCCGCATGAGCTCATCGATCGCTTCCGACTGAGCATGACAAATACGAACTGCATTGATCATACCGATCTCTGCGTTCTTGTATTTGTTAATCTCATATGTCGTCAACGTTGAAAGCCGTGCTGCAATAGAGCGCTTCAGGATCGACGGCATGTTCTTTTTCGACCCCGTAACATAGATAAAATACGCGATCTGAACAGCCGGTTCATCGGCGCGTTGCATCACGCCGAGGTTCCGTTTCATGAACATGCCGTGATTCTTTTTGGACCATTCGACCCTGTCCGGGTGGATTGCGGCTCTCACCATGATCACTTGCGGGTTGAGTCGCATATTGTAATCGGTACGAAGCTCAACCGCAAGATTGAGAGTGCCGGTAAAGTCAAATGCAAGCGCTTCGTCGATTGCGGCTTCGAAAACCTCTGTAGTGGTTTTCAAACTGGATGTGAGCTCCTGGAAAAGAGGCTCAAGTCCATTGACGGTTTCTTCGTAGCCAACGACGGCTGTTTCCTTCAAACCACCTTTGCGGTAGTAAGACGGTTCACCAAAAATTGAAGATGCCGCAATCATCTTCAGCCGATCGAGAGGATTCAGCGTGTAGCTTGTTCCTCCCATGAAGTTGACAACCTTGTGCTGCCAATTGTTCTTGCGGTTGACTTTCTCAACAGCTTTTGCAAGTCTGCTCATAGTAGATACCTCCTATGGAATTTGATATAAGTATGTAGGAGGAGGATGTGCTATTAAAGCACATCCTCATATTCCTCCAGATCGACATTGTCGAGCGTCCACGGTTTGCTTTCATCAAGCTTCCGCAGCTTCCGACCTGTCAGAATGTCGATATCGACTTTCTCTTTGCAGAGGAAAGCGATAATCAGAATATGCATCAGGTTGTATTGTTTGGCGCTACATTGACCATGTCCCCAACCTTCACCTTTTGCAAAATACGAATTGTTGAGAGATACTCTCGGGACATCGTTTTTAGACGCTTTCCCAATTGTGATCTTTCTAGATGTCATAGTATTGAATACTTCGCCGTGTTTATTGACTTTATACTTGTCTTTCTGGATACCTTTCACAAAGTCAATATACACGTATTCATCCGTGATGTCCTCCATTCTGACAGTCAGCTTCGGTCTGGCCGACATTGACTTGATATCAAATGGTACAGATACATCTTCAAGATGAATCTTTCCGGTACCGGTCGTATCAATCTGATCCGGCTTCGGCATTTTCGGAAATGCACGCTGTGTCAGATCCCGAATGAGAACCTCACGTGTTGTGGGATTTCTTCTGCCGGGTTTGACAAGTCCGGTAAGCTTTACCTTCGGACCCTCCGATGTCACCTGAATCGGTGCCGGTTTATTGGTTGCGCGGTTGATGATTGTGACTTTATCACCTCTTTTTCTGATGAGATATTTATTCGACGGAATATCGGGAATCCAATCAATCGGTTTCTCGATTTCCTTGTTGTGATCCTCGAACGGGATCAATCTCGGAACCGGTTTCGGTTTTACAGGTTCTTCTGCCGGCTTCGTTTCCGGTTTTGCAGGTTCTGCGGGTTTTGTAGTTTCCACAGGTTTTGTCGATGTCAGAGGTTTTTTGGTTTCCTGTGGCTGTACTTCAGCCGGTTTTGTTTCGGTTGGTTTGTGAATTGCTGGATGTGCAGGGTCCACGTCTTCGATGTCTTTGAAGACCACCATGCCGGATGCCATAATATCCTGCCATTCCGACAGAATGTTTTTCAGAACATCAAGATCTCTGGTTTTCTGTTGACCAAAGTCTTGAGTTCTCTTGACGAACTCGCGCATCCTAGCATACCCAGTGATGGTAGTTCTGTCTGTGTCCACGGAAAACGAACCCACTTTTCTGCACACTCCTTCGATTGAAGAGAAGAGTGCATCTTCAAACGAATACTTCATAATTTTTTCCTCCTGATGGATGAATTTTATTTGAGTATTTCCCACTTATTCGGTTATCATATACTCCTTTCCTCATAATATTTGAACTCATGGTTCATACTCACCATAATTATATATGTATATAAAATAAAAAAATTGGGACGGCATATGCCGTCCCCATATATCATTTTTTGATCACTCTGAATGTTCCCCATCTGTCGTAATCGAAATATTGATCTGAAATCTTTGCATGCGATCGTTTCGTCAATATCTCGTTCACGAGTTCAGGGTAACATCGGTATTTCCGTTCCTTGATTACACGTTTCACCTTCACGGTAGAACCATTGTATTCACACAACAATTGACAGATTGCATGGATCAGTTCTTCCGGAAAACGTTTCTTCAATGAACGTTTCTTTGGCGGAGTAATTCCAAACATTGCCCATTGTTTGGATCTGGGATTTCCTTCGCGATCATGTCCCATCAATTGCGCAATTTGATGGGATGTTATGACCGGGCCAAATTCTTCCACAACCAACTTATGGACTTCGTGTGGAAATTGCTCCTCATGTTGTTTGATAAATGTTAGAATCTGAAATCGGACTTCTGGACGCATACTAGTTTCTCTCCGACAACCGATACGCCATTCCAGATTAGTGGAATCATTGTTTTGGATGTTACCATCCTTATGATGAACTACCAGATATTTCCGATCAATAATCAACGGATCTGGTAGGAATAACTTGGCGACAGCGACAGATATCCACATGTTACATGAACAATGTGTTGTGTGAACACCCCACTTGCGCTTGAAGGTTCGTGCACAATCATTCAGTACGCAATAGCCATAACCGCTATCTGTATAACATGTTTTCAGAACGGTTTCGGAATAATCATTCCAGACATGTCCTTTGTCGGAAACCCAATACTTGTCAGATGGTATCTGCTCATACCAGGTTACTGGTTTCCATTGTTGATCTTGATATCGTTCCGGAATCATACTGGAACAATGACTTCTGCAATCCCGGCGTTCTTTATCATCCGCGAGCAGATCGGACAACATGAAACACCAGGTATCAATTCATTCGTTGCAGGATCAACACCGACAAGATATAATGTCGCACCAATCATATCATTGAATGATGCGTGAATGATTGCGTTCTGTTCCGCATGAACCGAACAACAATCGGAATAGTCCCCGGAGTTATGAGGGACATTGTTTTGGATTCGTTTACATTCTCCGAGATCACAACAGTTGATTTCTCCACGGGGAGAACCATTGTAACCGGTAGAGACGATTCGATCATCTTTCACAATGACAGCACCATAGTGTCTCCGGAGACATGTTGAACGCGATGCAACATCTTTTGCAATCTGAAGATAATACTCGAATTTTGACGGTCGCATATGAGTTATCCTCCTTTAATATCCATCTGAAACCCACATTGCTACGACTACCGAATATATTCCACCAAGCACGAATGTGAGAATCCAACCCAACATGCTTCCACGTATCGCAAAAAACACGAACACTGCAATGAACAACAGAAGTCCAATCACATATAGTGTCCATGCTTTTGTTGCCGGATACACATGAATTCGTTTATGATCGATATTCACTTGAAACCGACATTTGCAAGATTTACAATGAATCGTTTGCATATGTTGCGTTGTGTAGAATGTGTGGTGTGATACTTTTTCATACCATTGTGAATCCAATTCCAAATCCGGAGATTGACATTCCGGACACAATTCTACCACCAGAGTGTCGTCCTCTGGTGGTGGAACATATGTATTTCCGTGATGAGTTACATTGATTTTATGTTTCACTTTGATGATACCTCCCAAATCATTGCCATCAATTCATCGATTGAATTGATTTCAACAATTTCTTTGACCTATTCAATATTTTCGGACGCATTCCATGATGTCTTTTTCAGTTGAGTTCAAAAGCTCCGCAACATATTTCGGAGTCATATGTTTCCGAAGCACCAATTCCTTGACAAGACCCACCTTGTTCGATGTGTCTGCAATAGAATGGAGACTCAGCGAATTATCTTCATGCACGATGGCAATTGTCAACTTTCCAAACGAACGATGAATCATCCACGCGGTGTCATAGTCACCTTTGTTGGAAATGACAATTTCTTTCTTTTCGATGCATTCAATGTCATTTGCATTGAAATAATTTGTCATCCTGTCCAGATGCAAAAGTATTTCAAGAATATTTTTTCTCATGGTAGTTCTCCTGTTCTTTATTGCTTTTCGATTTGGATTTTATCTGCAGGCAGACCGTAATCTTTTCCAATAGCATTTTTATATTGACTCACTGAATGAAACAGTTTGTCGTATGGTGAACGCATATTGAAACCAGATACATCGGAATCCATGTAATATCGAATTTGAACAGAATCACCAAATATGCCCATATCCAAGGTATACTTTAAACCATTGATATAGTTTCTACCTAAGCATGCAATGAACACTGCATTCGGTATATTTCCGTTATAATATAATCCGATACAATCAAATATTCCTTCTGCTATGCAGATATTGATTGGACGGTATGGGTCGATTGCCGTCTTTATAATATACATACCATAACCAATCTGTTGTTGATTGAGTTCCCCGGTATACTTTCTCCAACGTTCTTTATCGTCGGATACTTTTCTTCCGGTGATTGTTCCATTGGATAACTTAAACCATATTCTGTCTGATAAACCATATCCTTTTCCACCGATATATGTTTGAACATATTCCTGCGGATCTCCTATGACACGAAATGCCTTCAGGTCATCTAATGTTGGCCTGACTCCAACACGAGATTGAATATATTCTGAAGCAATCGCAATCAATTCAGAATGCTTTGTTTCATCCAGCAGTGTTTCGTCGATATCAGAATAATGGGAAACCGATTTTGATAAAAGTTTGTGATAACCTTTTTTCGCAAAAACCGGAATTCTCAAATTATCAATACCGAAATAATTCAAGAATTTTTCATTCATGAATCCGTGAGCATTGCATTTGAAACAATTGTACAGGATTGGTGTATCTTCACCGGGTTTGATCAAAACATACATATGTCTCTTAGTATCTCCACAGAACGGACACACATCACATCGATACTGTCCATCACCGGAAGTTTTTCGAAACAATCCTGTCTCGAGTAATTTGATTTTGAACTCGGATAAAGTCAAATCAAAAACACCTCATTTCGTTTATAAATTTTTCGATTTTTGTGCATATTTTTCATCCTTTCTTTTTAAAAAATTTTTGCCTATGATACACATGTAATACATAATATACTATATAATTATAATATATAATATAATATTATAATATATTATTTATATATTATTCTATATAATATATTCTATTTAAGAATATATATATGAAAATTTCAAAAAATTTTATTCTTTGGAAAAAGTATTCGCGGCAATTTCATCTGCGATGATTTGTTTTTTGATTTCCGCATATTGTTTCAACAGAAAATCTTTCAATTGATTATAATAATATTCAATCTGATCATCGATTGCAGAATGGATTACAGACTTCTTATTGTAGAATGCTTCAGGATTTGTTACATGTGCCGATTTCCCAGGTATAAAAATAGTCTTTTCATCTTCCGTCGGAGTTTCTTCCTTCACAATTGTTGTAGAAAATACAACAAATTTTTCATCTGCATTTTTATTTTCATTGAAATGAGAAAATACTGTTTCAATCTCATAAGCAAACATTTTGTCAGATGGAAATGAACGTTTATCAAAGATTGAAACTCTTGCTCCAAAACCAACACGAAATCCTGCAGGATTAAATTGTTTAATCTGCTTCAATTCTGTGATAGAATATCGATCACGATACAATTGAACATATAACGGAATCACATATGCATCAGGATGTTTTGCAGAAATCATCTGCATAATCATTTCATGATTATCAATATCAAACATAACAATTTTCCTTTCTTATATAAATATATGATTTAGATGTATCAATATGAAATAATATTTCATACTGTTAGAAAGTATGTTTTTCAGATTGGAGGTTTACATATGGACATCTATCATGATACAAAAGCAAAGAATCATGTTGTAATGAAATTGTATGTCGATGATATCGATTTTTATGCAAGACAATTGTTCGAATTGGTTACGGTATATCGAAAACATATTTATTTGGAAACTAATAAAGAGGTTGATATTTTGAATCAATTGGAATGTTATGCAAGATTATTAATGAATCGACAATATGATTCATTGATTATGAACGCAAACGAAATCATTACGAATGATGCAACCGAGGTCCCATTTTAAAAAATAAATCATCAACAATATAAAAAAGAAAGAAATGTTTTACATTTCTTTCTTTTTTCTTCTACCGTATCCACGGCTTTTCGATTGTCGACATATTTTTGCCGACAATCGCTTTACATGTCGCCACATGTAAAGCATCCATGATATTACGGTTGTTGATCATCCGGATGTCAACATTCGTGGTTGAATGGACAATCTCGGATGATGTTTGTGTGGGATGTTTCCGAAACGGGTCCCACACATTCATCATTTGGGATGGATTCATATTAACATCTCCTTTCATATCAATTATATATTTATATAAATATAAATAATGACGAGGGGCTCAATGCCCCTCGTACTATATATATTTAATTTACGTTATGATAATACTCGAAGATTGGAGGTATGCTTTATGAGTGACCTTGCAACAAATGATGCAATTCTTGAAAAAGTTGGATTAATCATGAGAAAGCTTCATGAAAATCAAAAACTGCAAGAGTTGGCATCACAAAATGGAATTGATGTAAAAAATACAATTCATTTAACTGAAGAGACTGCAAACAATATTGCAGTTTCCGTAGTTGCTTTGATGCTTGCAAAACAAGAATCCGATCCAGATTATCAGGCACTTGTACGTGCTGGAATGGATCATCGTAAGATCAGAACTGATCTGATCAATAAGTATAAGAATCAAGCGAATCAACTGATTGATTCTTATAAAATGAAAATGCGTGACGATGTTTGACACATAACAAACCAAAATGTAATTTACACGAATAATACATGGTATTAGGGGGCTCTTATCATGTATGAATTGTGTGAATATAATCACTGAGAAAGGAAAATGATGAGTATGAAATTTTCTGAAATCATGCTTGACCTTGATACCGGTGATGCTTCTATCCATGACGTTCATGCGAAGGAGGCACTTGGCAAGGTTAACGTTTCTTCCGCGATTTTCGAGTATGCTGCGAAGCTCGCTGAACTTCCGGCAAATTCTTCATTTATCCAGGAAGCCGCTGATGAAGCAGAAGAAGCAGGTCTTCCTACTGATCCTGCAGAGGCTACTGGTCTTGCAACCGAAGCGGTTGCTCAGGAACTGATTGGCTTCTATGATGTTGTCGTCGAGAATGCTAGGAAGGTCAAGGCAGCTGCTGATCGTGACATGAAAGCTATCATCGGTCTTGGTAAGAAGTATGGTATCTCTGCTTCTGCTGCGACTTCTGGTAACTTCATGATCGCATTTGCAAAGCCTCTCGCACAGGCAATCGTTCGTGACTTTGCGGCTAACCGCAAGTCCAAGAACTACATCAAGTTCGCAAAGGGCATCTTCCCAACTGCTTCTGAAGCAGAAAAGCTGATCTTCTCCTACGGTAACTGCATGGCTCGTCTTGCTTCTGTCTTTGGCATGGGCATTGGTGATTGCATTGAAGATCCTACTGTCCAGGAAGTTCTCTCATTCGATCAGAGCTTCATCAAAGCCCTGAAGGGTGTGTTTGCATCTGATAAGTATGCAGCAAATCCTCCGAAGGCAGGTTTTGATCAGGGTGGCGTTCCGGATGTTGAGGCTCTGTATAAGCAGCTTCTGAAGGGTGCAAGTTTCCCGAAGATCGGTGGTGTGAAGACCACAACTGGTGCTGATGCAGAAGATATCGCTGAGCTGATCACCTACACTTACGTTGCACGTCAGGTCTCTGATGGTATTGTTAAAGCCGCGTCTTCCACTAAGAAGGCTGGTGCTGCAAACTTCATCAAGCAGCTCTGTGCAGCTGAAGAGCAGCGTCATGGCCAGTCCAAACCGTCCGCTCAGAAGAAGATTTCTGGTAAGTTCCAGAAGATCAATGAGAACGTCAAGGGTTGGGCTGATGATGTCGCTAAGACCGCAGATGTCGTTGTGAAGGCATTCTCCGATGCAGTCTCTGCACTCGGCAAGGTTGCAACAGGTGCAACCGAAGGCATCACGAACGAGTCATATGTCGACGGTTCGGATGAGGATTTTTTTTGCTGAAGCGCACCATCGCAAATCAAACGTTGGTGCGCTGATTGGTAGCTTATTCCCTGGCATCGGCTCGTTGGTCGGTTGGCTTGTCGGACGTTCCATCTGGAGAGACCATGCGTCAGAAGAACTTGCTGGATTTGTCGAAGATTTGGCCAAGGCGGTAGAGAAAGGTCAGAAACTACGTGCCGGCAACAGAATCATGCGCGTCATTGAAGGCTGCAAAATGTGTTTGAGAAAATCAGATTCATATAGTAGCGATCAAATTACTAAAATCAAGAATCTCATGTCTGCAACAGAAGCTCTTCGCACAGAAGGTGCATCAATATTCGATGACTGGCTTGATGATTCTCTTGGCAGTGGTATCAACATGCCTAATTTGGTTCACGGTTTCCCCAAGATGGCAAAGAGTGCTATATCTAATTGGACTAAGGCCGCAAAGGAATGCATGAGTGCGTTGTCTGGAAAAGACTCCGATTCTGATGAAGATTAATTCTCGAAAGGGATGAAATGAAACATGTTACTGCAAAATCGTGATATGACGATTTCCATCCCTCACACATCACAATGTATCATTCGCACACGGGATACAATCAAAGATGGTGATACTGTCGAGATTGTATCCCCAGTGTTTTCTTCGGTAAATTATCAATCCGGATCCATTGAAATGACGGAGACATTTAAATTACCAATTCGGATTTTAAATGAATCCAGAATGATATCGAATCCAAATGATAATTATGAAGCAACACTTGTGTGTGATGATAATGATGTATTCCACATGTACGTTCGCGTACAATGATTTCATGAGAGGAGATGAAAGATCCAATGACCTCTGATGAAAAAACACTACTACCCTCATTGCTTGCATACATCAGATCGGATCTTTTCACATTGGAAAATATTTCCACCTCTGTGAGATTGGCAAAAGAAGAGGAACTTCGTGTTGATGATGTATTGAATGAACATACTTGGGATGTCGTCATCTCTTATCTACCTCTAAAGTTTTATCGTATTCTGGAGTCGTATCCAGATATGTACACACTTGAAGAGTTTGATGAGAAATATGCACGAAATCCAAAGTTATGTGCATATGATCGGTATGGACTCACAAATATGTGGAGACCATTAATGATTCTGAATCGATGCCCATCCATTGCGAGATTCAACTTCAAATTTATTCGATATTATAATATCGAAAAATTTACATCTGTTTTGGCTGTATTGATTGCGAGGTGTCAACAACAATGACACATTACGATGATATGCATCCAAATCTGAATAATGCAAACAATTTCAATGAGGGCAAAACGAACCTGAATGAGACACATCCTGGATATTCTTATCAGTATAATGCACTATCACCTGAATACCATCAGCATGGTTATGAGTTATCATTGGCATGTCAATCTGGTACGGACATGGCACATACTGTTGGAAATGTAACTGCAATCATGTTACAGTTTATTCTGGATCTGTTTCCTTCAAATACGTTCGCGACTGCTTTACCATCAACAAAGATTGCGCATCGTCAATTGAGACATACTCCAAAACAAATTCGTACACAACCATATCCAATGTGTATTGTGAATCCTCGTGTATCATTAGGAGGATTGGATCATAGATTAGCAGCCGGATCATATGCAACGACACTTTGGTCAACCACATCAAATCGATTTCAGAATCGCTCCGAAATGGAAAAGTTATTCTTTGACAAACGGAATGGAATTGAATGGCGTGGTAAGATCAATCGTGTAATTATGTATTTTGATTTCGTGTTGTCGTTCCGTTCTGCAATGGAACAACTGCGTTGGGCTTCTTATCTCATGAATAAAATTCCAACAAATGGTATTTACTTCGATATCGATACTGCATTGGAAATGGCTTTACCAGATGGATTCTTGCAAGAGACTTCCAAATATGCGAAGATTCCTGTAAAGGATTCAGATGGAAATGTTTCAAAATTTGTGGATTATCTCAACATGAATTCTGTGTATCCAATCTCGTATAGATTTTCGTCTGGACGACATAAAGATGCATTCTATTCATATTATATGACATCGCTACTTTGTCGCATCGGAGAGCTCAACTATACAAACGTCACAAAGATTGGTCAGACGGAATCAGATTGTCCAATCACATTCACAGTAGAATGTGAATTCAATACGATTGGTATGTTTGATTTGTCGGTTCCGAACCCAGGCCCGTATCGGATGATTGATCCTGTTCCCGGAGCAATTTCTATACCAATCTTCTCTGATGTTTTCAACGAAAAAGATTTCCCATTGTTGTATGGATGGAAAATCATTTCACGTCCAATCGTTAAGATGGACTGGGGTGAAACAGAAGTCAACATCGGTGGAATCTTTGGAGACACTATCAATAAGATGATTGACTATCATATTCAACATAAGATGAATCCTGAGTTATTTGTCCATGTTGATATGAGAGAAAATCATACTTTGATTCGGGATGGATTTTATGTAGACTGGGAACATCGTATACTAAAATTCCAAACCGTAAACTACGCAAACACTTACCGTTTGATAATCACATTGAATCAGTTATATCTGAATCAATTGTTGACTGATCTATACGGTAAGGACCAAACAAATCTTATGTAAAGGAGATTTTAAATATGCGCAGCAATGATTTCGAGTTCGATCCCATGAGCACTGATCCGGTCGTTCAGGAGAGCTACGATGCAGCTTCTTCCCGTTATGCGGATCTGTTCACAGCGAAGTTTACTTCGTTCAATCCGGAATCCATCGTTTCTGGTGGCAACAACTCGCTGAAGAGCGGTCAGTTCGATATTGATATCGAAGACTCTGATCTCGCTCTTGGCTATAAGCAGCCTGAGCCTGCAACTGCTCCGAAGCCTGGTCGTTTCTTCGACTAATGTAACATGATACGGCTAGTGGGGCAATGCCCCACTAGCCTGTATTATTTTTAAAGGATGTGATTTTATGGAACGTACATTACTCGATATGATCGATTCGGTCGACCAGTCAACAATTTATGCGGAAATGGAAGTCTGTTCATCAATTGCCCAATCATATGCAAAGGTACTTACGATGTTAGAATACGATAGTGATATTTCGTCATATTCTGATATATTCATGGAAGCTGATTCTGGAAATAAAGTTGTCACGAAATTAAATATTATTCAACGGATTGTTCGTTTTATTAAAGACTTATGGCAAAAAATAATTATAGCTTTAAATAAATTCAAAATAAAAAGAATGGCGAATAGACTTATTCAAGACATCAAAAATAGCGGTAAAACTGAAATTAAATTTTACATGTCAGAACAAGACTGTGATTTTGCTATTGACTTTGCAAAAGAAGTTCGTCAAGCTGGTGAAGGTGCCATGGCCGTCAACTTTGATTTTTTAAATTATAAAAATGAAGAAGAGCGTGTTGAAGCCATCTCAAATCTGATGATCAGTTATATTGAACCATTTAAAGCAATCGCTGCTACGTTAGGTGTTAAAGTTGATAAAAATAAAAGTGCAGATACGGCTGGCACACTTGATGAAATTTTACAAGCTCTTGATGATGTGGTAGTCCAATTTGATCCAAATGAGTTGATTCCAGTGGATAAGTGTATTACTGTGTTGGAACTTATGGTGAATGCACAAACAAGAATCAATTTTGATATGAAAACTTTCAGTAAAATGATAAATAATTTAAATATTACTGAGAATGATATTGCTGAACATATTAAAGCTAACAGTTCCGAAGAAAATGCTAATGTTAGCGCGGATAGTATTCAAGCATACATAAAAACAATAAACAATTTGTCAATCTTAATTCACAAATCCACAATCGCTGAATGTAACGCTACAATTAGAAACCTTCAATATGTATACAATAACAACGATTTCAAATAAAAAAAATGGGGCGCCCGTGTGGCGCCCCATTTAATATCATTCCTGGACCTTAGCCGTCTTTATGTATATCGGCTAAGATCATTTTGACGATCGAAATCAAATGATCTTTCCAGCCATTGGTTTCGATGTCAACATCGGTAACCACCGTATGCGTTACGGGAGTCAGCCAGTTCATTTCTGTTTTGAGCTCAAATGCGAACTCGCACAGAACTGATCTAAGCTGATCTGTCAACGCTATTGCCTGTTCGAGATAAGTATCATCACCACTGATTTTGAAAATTGGACCACACAATTTTCCATTGAGGAAAAAGTGCAGTTCCGACCCATAGAGTTTCCACGACAGCGGAAACTCGTCGACGATATCATCGTCGACGTCGATGTAATGCCCTTTGCTGTCAATCGGAAAAGTTTCCACAATGACTGATGATTTCCCGTCATGAGTCCAAAGATGAATCGTCATCTCCTGTCTCTTGGTTTTCTTTTTCATGATAATTCTCCTTTCTACCGAGTTAACGGCAGTCAAAATTTTTTTGCAAGGTCACGTTTAATTCCCTGCTTCTCATATTAATAATATATATATGAAAAATCGGAATAATATCAATCCTTTATACTTTTGAAAACGGTTTTGTAACTTGGTGATGGGAAAGGTGGTGAATGTCATGGCACAACCAGTGAATCCTGTATCGGATTCCCATATGCATATTGTAAAAACAACAGCACAATGGAATGACCGTGCAATTGCAAACTGGGTAGTTCCCCGAGGTTGTTTATGTATTGAATTGACAACCGATCTGAAGACGAAACTCAAGATCGGTGAAGGAAACAAATTCTATCATCAACTTCCGTATGTTGGTGGTGATGGTGGAGACTTATCCAATTATTATACCAAACAAGAGATTGACATGATTCTGAAGAATCTGGATTATATGTCAATCAAATCCATTAACGAATATCCATCTCCAGCAGCATTACCGAAAACCGGTAACAAACAGGGTGATGTGCGATTCGTCAGAAACCAAACACCTGGTGAAGATCCATACACATATTTGTGGAATGGTTTGAAGTGGATTGGTGTAACTGGTATTGTAGATATTGATTTATCGGAATATGCCAAAAAGAGTGAAATCAATCCCCGTTTGAATGCGTTGGAGCAACAGGCGCATACACACCAAAACAAACCGGTGGTAGATCAACTCACACAGAATGTGATTGATGACTCTCACAAACATACAAACAAAACTGTGGTTGATCAACTCACACAAGATGTGATTGATAATTCTCATCCACATACCAACAAAACAATTCTCGATCAGGTTACACAACCGATTATCGATTGGGCACATAAACACGATAACATCGCGGTGTTGAATGGGACAACCGCTTCTTATACCATTGCAGAAAAAGAAAAGCTTGCTGCATTGGAAGAACGAGTAAAGGTTGGTGTATATGATTCCGTAACGGGAAATTTCTATACGGATACAACAAAGACGGTTATCAGTGAACCGGATGCGAAGAATCTGTATGTGGATATCTCAACGAACTCGATCTATCGATATGATACTTCGAGAACTCCTGCTGGATATGTACAGATTGTGGGCGGCGGTGGTGGCTCCGTTACATATTCTTTCCGTGAAGGAACCGATCCAGATTCATTTGATGTATCCGATGATGGTGGATTATCATGGCAAACAATTTCCGTTCATCCAACATCATATATCGCAGGGGATGGAATTGCGATCGAAGAAGCGGATACATCTATAACTGTCGATATTACTGACCAAGGTTGGATACAAGGTTCCATCAATCCATCCGATGGCAGTGAAGATGATTTTGATACAAATGTAATTCGCTCCACATTCATCAAAGTGAAAGCCAATGACATGATTTTTGTATCGGCACAAGATACCAGTGCAAACGACTTGTTATGGCAAATCGCATTCTATAAAGAAGATGGACAATTTATATCCATGACTGATCAATGGTATACAATTGCAGATGGTGTACCAGAACCAGTTGAAGGTAGAAAGATCCGTGTGATATTAACATTGGACCATGAAACCATCTTCGATGAATCTATGTTGAGTGCATGTGAAATTTCAATTCAAAATAGACCAGATACATATGTGATCAAAAATACTGGTGTGACAGATATCACATTGAATCATAAAACCATTCAGATGACAAAGAATGGTATAACTTTCGATCTTGTAACATTTGGACAAGATTTTGATGTCACAAGTGGTGAAGTAAACGTGACCGATTGGAATCGGTTAACTTTGAATGTCGAAACATAATGAGAGGTGAGTTCGATGGCAGTGAATAAAACATTCAATGAAGTAAAAGTGAATGTTGGATATAATGCACAAGCAAGTGATGTTACAACATCAATATCACCGTCAGTTGCGAGTAGTGATAAACAGCATGCCGGTAATATATATCCTGCTGATGCAACATCTGCAACACAAGCTGATTTAGCAGTTGCATTAGGTAAAATCAAAAACTGGTATGACAACTGGCACAAGGTTGTTTGGACCGGTGATGCTGGTAGTGTTGGTGGACACACAGTATCGATCGATGTTCCATCTAACGCGGTGTTTACTGATACAACATATACGTTATCTGGTGCATATGGCGGCACCAGTAATAGTACATGGGTTACTACGTTAACACCATCAACAGGAACAGCAACAACATCAACTGTTCCAACCGCGTCGACTTCTGTTTATGGTATCACAAAATTGTCGACCGCAACAAACTCAACATCCACATCATTAGCAGCTACTGCAAGTGCAGTAAAAGCAGCATATGATTTGGCGAATGGAAAATCGGTTGTCTCATTCACACAGAGTTTGTCGTCTGGTACAAAGATTGGTACAATCACAATCGATGGTACAGCAACTGATCTATATGCACCATCCGATACCGATACAAAGGTAACACAAAATATTCTTGCTACATCTGTATCCGACACGTATCCATTACTCGTGTCATATTATAAAACGGGGGTTACAACAACAACCGCACAGACAGCAAACCGTGTTGATGCTGTGTATGTACAACCGTCAACTGGTACAATCACTGCAACAGTATTCAATGAAAATGGTACAACGCTTGCAAATAAGTATGCTGCGAAAAATCATAATCATAATGGGGTATATGTTTCTGTAAAACCGGATGGATCAAACAATCTGTTTGATTCGAATAATATCATCTCATCTGTATATCTTCCATCATATGTCGATGATGTTCTGGAAGGCTACTATAAAGATGGTCAATTCTATCCTACTGATTCTACATTTACAGTCACGACATCGCAACCGTCAAACTGGGCGACCACGTATACGAATTACTTCACACGGTCTGGAACATCTCCGAATTATGTGTACACACGTTTGACAAGTGCAACGGCACCAACTTGGGCGGCGTCCACCTATTATTCACTGAGTGGTACTGCAATGACTGGGCAATCCGATACAATTTATATTGATATTGGTGTTGACCCCGCGGAATCATATCGTTGGACTGGAACCACATATGCATCAATGAAGTCTCCAACTATTCATGCAGTTTCCGATGTTGTTAAGAAATCAAATGGTGTTATCACCAAATCCTATACAGATGGAACAGCCAGTGCTGATATTACCGTTTATGAACATCCGTCAACGGCTGGTAATAAACATATTCCGAGTGGTGGTTCATCCGGTCAATATCTGAAATATGGTGGATCATCCGGAACAGCATCGTGGTCCGCAATCGGTGGTTCTGATGTTTCCGTATTCACAGCAGCAACTAGTAGTGCTGCGGGTACACAAGGTACGGTTCCGGCACCAGCACAGTCTACATATAATGCAAATGGCAATAGACATTATCTACGGTCGGATGGTGTATGGAGTAATGATCCTGTTACGACGTATGATACAATTCAACTCAACGTTGTGTGACATATGTTGACAACGGAATGAATATGGGGGCAATGCCCCCATATTCATCCATTCTATAAAAACGCCAGTATAATCTACCGATTATTTCAGAAAGGAGTGATGTACATGGCGGTTGATAAAACCTTTAACGATGTTAAAGTAAATATGACATTACAACCCCAATCTGTCCGTGCGAATCTATTATCAACACAAGAAGATCTCGCAGTTCAGATGGGTAAGATACAGAAGTGGTACGCCGATTTACGTCGTGAAGCATGGGATGGAACATCACGAAATGATTTGTTGGTATCAACAAAAACATTTACGGATTTTATCGGCAATACACAGTTCTATTTTGGATCGGTTCGACAAACAGATTGGGATACCCCAATGCTGTTGCGATACAGAATCAAAGTATGGGTTGAATCTGATGCTAACTATTGTTCATACGCAGATGTGCTGATCACATGTTTGGCAGGCACTTTAGCTTATAATACAACACAAAACATTCGCAATACATCATATCGCCCAGTATACTATCTTTATTGGGGTAGGGTTACATCAGCTGGATATACTGCTGGTTATGGAACTATCGTTGGTATCGGTTTGAATGATTCCACAAATAATACAAGCACAACTAAAAAGCGTTCGTGTACTGTTGAGATTCTGGAATCCATCAATTGTACGTTTACATTCTTTGATGATATTACTGCTGCTGCGAGTGTTCCTGGATATGGTTCTACAAACTTTTCTGTCGCAACTGGAACGTTTTCCGGTAATGGAACATATCCAGATGGCAACACATATGATCGAACATATTTGAATGAGCGACCATACACTGGTGCAAATGGTGTGAAACAATATTCGTTGTGTGCATATAACAAAGATGGACGTTTGGAATCATTTACAACAACGAGTGGAACTGGTACTTCAAAAGCGTTTTATACAGAAGGCCAATTCCAATATAAACCGCGGATCTATTATTATATCGGGTCTAGTAATATTGCAGCAAACACTGTAATTGGTTCTTCAGCATTGTATCCTGTCATGAATTCATTCGATATGCGATATTCCGCAAACGTAACAACAACTACCGGATTCACCGTAAATAGACCGTTGTATTTGGAGATTGATTTTGACAGTGATGGTTTCTGGCATCCAACTGAAAATGGCTTGGTGCAAACATTAACTGCGGGACGTTATTATATTTATTTAGGAATACCGGCATCTGTTTATGCGATGCCATTAGATCCTTTCCATCCGACATTCTATTATGATGGAACAAAATTGATCGATCTTGATACATATCGTATCAACCAAATCGTTCCATCTGATACGATTACTGGATCTGGAACGGTAGGATCCATTGCAAAATTCACTGACACTCATGAGATTGGTGATGCAACGTGGACACCGAACACGCCTACGACATGTAATATTTCACAAGGTATCTTAACATTTACCGCAGGTACTGCGGCATCTCTATCGTAATTGGAGGATTTATCATATGGCATATATAGGAAAAATAACCGATACAAGTAGCGTCACAGGTTTAATCGGTTCTACATTATTTGGTACATGTGAAACCGCGGCAAATACTCCTGCAAAAGTCGGTACATTAGCTGACTTCGATGCTTTGATTCATGGTGTCACTGTTCACTTGAAGATGAAGTATTCGAACACGGTAGCATCTGCAACGTTGAATGTGAATTCAACCGGTGCAAAAGCAATCTATCGATATGGAACAACCGCACCGGGTACGAATGCAACAGAATCATGGGCTGCGGGAGAAGTCGTATCATTCACATACATTGAAGATACACCCGGTACAGCATCTACCGGTCACTGGTATATGAATGATAAGGAACCGATAAAAACAGCATCATATGGTTCTGCATCTGCTGGTACTGCTATTTCGGTACCAACCTGGACTTTCGCCGATGTTTCTGCAACACTACTATCGGACGTTACCGACGTTTCCGTTCCGGTTGTTACCGCATCTGATAAAACTGTTACAAAACTATCGAGTGTTGCTGATGTAACAATTCCGAATGTGACAGGAAATACCGAAGTCACCATTCCGAATGTGACCGGAAATACGGATGTCACATTCAATTCCGCAACAAAAAAGACAGTTATGATCACAGCAGCAATTAGTAGTGGTGTATTGACATTCACAACAGGTGACTCTATCACCGAAACTTCGAAGACGGCATCAAAGGTTACACTTGGTACTGCGCTCAAAGCATCAAAGGTTACACTCGGTTCTGCACTCACTGCAAAGAACTTTACAAATGGAACAGAGACTGTGTCGAAGGTTACGCTTGGTACTGCACTCACTGCAAAGAACTTCACATCATCGTCTGTGACTGCTTCAAAAGCAACTGCTGGTACTGCAATCAGTGTTCCGAATATTTCTGTGTCTTCGAAGACGGTGGTTATTCCTGTTTAATTTTTAAATACATTGGAGGTTTTACAGCATGGCATATGTTGGTAAGATTACCGGAACCAATGGTACTACGGGTCTTGTAGCCTCAACGTTATATGGTACATGTGCAACTGCGGCAGCTACTGCTGCCAAAGTTGTCACATGTTCTGCATTTGATATGCTACTCGATGGTGTCACGATTCACGTTTTATTCACATATTCCAATACAGCATCCGCTCCTACATTGAATGTGAATTCAACCGGTGCAAAAGCAATCAAGCGGTATGGAACAACGGCACCTGGAACAACAGAAGCAGCATCATGGCCTGCGGGTGGTGTGGTTTCTTTTACATATGACGGTACGAATTCGTTCTGGCGAATGAATGACACATCGACGGTTGTTAATAGTGATGAGAATGTCAAACAGTCTGTATCGACAACAACGGATTATCGACCGATTGCACTTGGCAAACATACTTGGACCACGGGTTCAATCCCATCAACAGATCCCACCACTGTAACTGATCAGATATATGGTACTTCGAATCTGTATATGAAACCATCGACAGGTTCTGTATTCACAAAGGGGTATCTTGAATGTGTCATGAATAACTCTGGTCTGTGGTTAACCGATTCTTCCGATAATGTTTTTGGTGCGGTTTTCTGCGGTTCAAACCTTTGGGTTGGTGCATCTAACTCGTCTTCCAGAGCCCATACCGGTGTTACATATATCTCAACCGGATATGATTCGACAAATTCGTGTGGATATTCAACAATTTTCGTATCCGTTCCAAATGCTGACAATACTGGACAATCAGAGTCGTGGGGAGTTCTCCATAAAGGAAATACATCTGTCACACAGGTATTGTCATCCGGAACAAAGATTGCGACAATCGGTTTAGGAGCTGATTCGACAGATTTGTATGCTCCAACGAATACCGATACGAAAGTCACACAGACCGCGACATCTTCGTCAAACACAAGTTATCGCCCGCTTGTCATGGGTATTCAGTATGGTTCTGGAACAACGCCATCCGTTACACCATCAACAGCCACCGATATAACATATGTGAGTTCAACGATTATAGCGCAACCGTCAACTGGAAATATCGTATCACAAGGTTCGTTGACAGTTGGTGCAAACTCAGCAAACACTTCGGGGTGTCGTTTGCAATTTAATACGACCACGAAGTCACTTGATTTTGTATTTGTATAATAGGAGGTGGTACAGTGAGTCTTCGAATATGGTTGCCACTCATTCGAGACACATTGAACTATGGTGTTGAAGTCAGTAATGTTACAGGAACAAATGTAACGATACATACAAATGGAAAGATTGGTAGTTGTTATTCGTTCAATGGCTCATCATCTTCTCTGATCGGAACACAGTCAACGATTTCGAATAACACAAAGGAATGGTCATTTGCATGCTGGATGAAACTAAATACAACTACTGCCGGTCAAACACTATTTTCTTGTCGAACTGGCGTAAATCAGAATGGGTTCGCAGTCATATATTATGGAACAGCATGGCTTATTGATGATGGGCAGAGATGGCAACCGGCAGCATCATTATCAACAAATACATGGTATCACATCTGTGTAGTATACCGACGTGGTATTGGTAAGTTCTTATACATCAATGGTGTATTGGATAAATCAACGACAACTACCGGAACTCCAACAACCGTATCAACAACAAACTATGCGATTGGTGGTACTCAGAATACTTCAACAACAATATCCGGAAACTGGTTGAATGGTTATCTGAATGATGTTCGATTTTATGATCATGCAATTTCCATGGCGGAAATCCATGAATTGTCAAAAGGTTTGATTTTACATTATAAGCTTGATGATTTCGAATCCACTGACAATTTGATTGTGAATGGGTTTGGTGAGTTGGGTACAGAAAACTGGGTTAATACTTCAAGCTCATATATTTCAACGACAGAAATCCCCTCTGGTCATCCTGAAATTAAAGAAAGTTTTTATAATTGGAATACTACTATGGCATATATTCCAATTGATATCAATCACACGTATACAATTAGTGGATATATCAAAGCAATGGCTGGACGAACGGGTACAACATACCCGAGTATCTATCCATATGATGCGGATAAATTAATGATCACATACCAACAGTCGAGAGCTGGATTTGATCTCAATACAGCAACAACGCTTAGTCAACCCTTGAAACATGGTGATACAGTTGTCCATGCCACCGATTTAAGCAAATGGCGTGTTGATACAACTACACACTATTATTTTTGTGCTGTGTTTGGTTATAAGAATTCATCTGGATATACTTATGATGATTTCGTATATACCAGGGATTCGTTGTCATTTGGATCACAAAAAGACAAATCAAACATTGACAAAACCACAAATACAATCACATTGAAAGCGGCATACACCGGTGAAGATAGACCTGCTGGAACGACAATATGTCAAGCAGCAGCCGGTTCGACATATTATTATCCATGGGGTGGTATCGGATATGCATCAATCGCTGATTGGGTCTTTAAAACTGCAACCATCAATCCTAAAACACAAGGCAGATTGATGGCTGCCGCATATTGGAGATGGAGTACATACAGCGGTGTATATATTGCCGGAAATAAACTAGTTGACAATTTTTTGCACACCGATCAAACAATTGATAGTTCCGGTCATGGTTATCATGGAACTCGAAATGGAAACATATCGATTTCATATAATACTGCACGCCATGATATCAGTGCGGTATTTGATGGAACGAGTGCTTTCATTGAATCCGAACCATTGCCTGCTGAAACCAAAACAATCAGTATCTGGTTGAAAACATCTTGGGTGTCTTCATCTGGATATCGACTCGCAGTACATGATAAAAATACGGGGCTTGCAATTGGTTGGTCTTCGAATCAATTAATAACATATGTAGGATCATCAAATGGAGGATCTGGATCTCGTATTGATATTACAACGACAAATTATACTGCAAACCAATGGAATCATATTGTCGTTGTGAAAACAGGAGCTACCACTAGAAATGTATATGTGAACGGTGTACTGGCAACACCATCATCAGCAAACTACTGGGGTGGAGATCTTGTGAAATTGAACGTTGGTGCTCGTCACAATGGCGGTGCATATTCCGCATATTTCAATGGACAGCTGTCTGACTTTAGAGCATACGCAACAGAACTATCCGCAGAGGATGTTCTTGCACTGTATAATGTTGGTGCAAGTGTTGCAAACAATGGTTCAGTCATTGGTTATCAAATGAAAGAAGGATAATGTATGGCGAATATAACGAAAACCGGAATCGTCACTTCAACTGGACACCCAAATGAAAATTTGTTTATTGCATCATCCATGATTGATATGGAGTTGGCAAGATATCAATTCGTCAGAAATGATAACACTGATTGGACATTACCAATTCGATTTTACAATGGTTCTGCAAGTCTTCACACATTTGCAGACGGTACTGACACAATTCTGTTGAATGCAAATAGTAATCTCGGTATTGCTTTTCAACGAAAAGCATCGGATATTGAATTGGATTCGTCATCATATTACGCGCTTTCGTGTGAAGCAAAATGCACAAAATCGGGAGCGAAGTTATCAATTGGACGATCATATTATTCATCCGCGAATGCGTGGGTTTGGCGTGGTGGTGAATATACAACAACATTTGCTGCTGTAAATAAATGGCAACGCTTTACACTAAAATTCAAACCAGATGCAAATACACAATACATCATGTATTGTTTCACAGTTAATCCTGGTGCAGCTGGTGGAACTGATACATTTACGATCAGACATTGTAAATTGGAAAAAGGTGAGATTGCAACAGCTTGGGTTCCAAATGAAAATGACACAATCTTTGCAAGAACACCCGGTCTGATTGAAATGGGTGACATTGCACAAATACAAAAGAACGGTTACATTCAAGCATGCGAATTCAGAGAGACTTGATTAGGAGGTCAAGATGGCACAGTTAAAAGATACAACTGTATTTGGTAATTTGCGAGTTTCGGATGCAACATTATCAGGAACAGTACAGTTGACAACATTACGAGCTCCAACAACTGCTGGTGGTACAACATATGGTCCTGGTACAAACGGTCAGGTTATTCGCACAAATGGTACATCAGCTTATTGGGGCTCTATCACCAATAGTGATTTGACAACAATCAACCACACCGCTGCAGGTCCTCTTGGTTGGACTTCAACATCACAAGGCACGGCCATTCCAACAGTAAACACAATTGCATATTGGAATGGTGCATATGGTACTGGTAGTGCTACTAGTTCAAATCTTGAATATTGTAAGATCGGAAAATTTGGTTCCATTGTTACAAAAGCAACAACGGACTATTCAAAAGTTGCTTCATCCACTACAAATGGAAAGATCAAGATTGACGGGACCGATACGACAGTTTATACACATCCAACATATACATCGAAATCATCTGGAATGTATAAAATCACAGTTGATGGAACTGGACATATTTCTGTTGCTACTGCGGTTGAAAAATCGGATATTACAGCTTTGGGAATACCCGCACAAGATACATGGACGGCAATGACTGGTGCAACTTCATCGGCAAATGGTTCTGTCGGTTATATCAATTCTACCCCACCAAAGGATGGATACAATACAAAGTTCTGGAGAGCCGATGGTAGTTGGGCAGTTCCGACAAATACAACATATGGATTATCTGGTGCATATGGTGGAACTGGAAATAGCACATGGGTCACGACATTGAC
>JAEEGL017454862.1_pt1 | contig 141800 bp, 107 predicted proteins | sample 9134231 | NCBI WGS metagenome assembly JAEEGL01 (sample SAMN16246548, study PRJNA631951) | gut metagenome | biome: gut microbiome; feature: rumen; material: fiber-attached | host: Bos | place: Iran: Karaj | collected 2018-10 | reverse complement strand
TTGTCATGCCGGAAGGAGTGACGATTCACAAATTCACTTTTTGATATACAGAAAGTCGCTTGAATTGATATGTACTTCTTGTTTACTTTCCTTTTTATTATCATGACCACTCGCTTGAAATATCATTTTAACTATGATCTTTCAAAAGCGTAGTTGCATTGAAAAAACTCACACCAAATTATATCATGCATAAAAAAGTATGCATGATGAAAGATCATTCTTTCATACATAGTTGATTGTGATAGAAAATAGATTTGCAACGAATATAAAAAAATAGAAAGAATTCAAAGACTTCGTATAAGTCTTAGAACAGTGTATTTATGATGTTGATTCAAACGAAAAACAGTAAAATTTAAAACACAACAAGATGTTAAATCTAGTGAATTTCAAGCATACTTTAAAAAAGGTTTCCAGAACATGAATGTATAACAATATAGAGGTCTATGCGTATGCACCATATCAACAATGATTTAGTATAAAAAATTGAAAGAAGTATTACAGTATGATATCCATGATGATGGCAGCCAAGATTTATTCACATGATATTCAAGAGAACATACAGTATATGATCCAGTAAGAAATGCCGTATTTAAAACAATGAGTCTTCATTTTTCGATAAATATATCGAACATGAAGAAACATTATCCATTGGAATATCGCCGGAAGCAGTAAAAATGTTTTCAAGTAATCATCGTAGAATGAATTGTTTCACGTGAAACATGTTTTAAAGCAAAATTCATAGAATCTGGATGGTCAGGAAAAACATGAGCAAAATGTTTCACGTGGAACATCAAAATAGAAAGAAATCACCAAGACAAAAAAATAGAAATAAATAAAAAGCCATAACATGAAATATGCAACTTATTGCAAGTAAAAAAGTTGAAAGAAAAACAGTGAAACAGTCTTGAATTGATTTCGAAATGAAATAATGAAGACAAGCTATATAGAAAAAAACAAACATCCATCCAACTATTGCATAAGTAAGGAAAACAACAAAGACAATTAAAATATTCACGAATTGGAAAATACATTCATGTGACAGATTGTGTTTACTGGACAAATCAGATCTTGTTGAGGTTTGAATACATATGATTAACCTGGAAATAGCAATTGCAAGGACATATGGAATATCATAAATCTTGAAATAACAGAATGAAAGAAAGAAAATGGCGACACAAATAACAACATCGTAGTATAGTTGTAGAATATTCAGGATTTATAGACATGATCCATTTTCAATACGAGCTGTATCCACAACATACAACAGTCATTTTTATGCTTGGTTACAATGAAACCGCGAAGTATGGAAAAATAGCCGTCGAAAGGTTTCTAAAACACAGTCGTTGGCGCAATATGATTGATTCAAAGTTGCCTTGAAAAAGCTTTTAACAAGGAGCTCGTGAAACAAGTTTTAAGTTTGTCAGAAAATGGCAATTCGGACAAGAAAAATGATTGAGTTCAGTCATATCCAGCTTCATATTCGGCCAAAACGATACAATATCCATTTTTTTGATGTAAAGTAAACGATAAAGGAGATGATATTAAGATTTGCGCATTCCTAAACAGGAATTTTGTATTTCATTTCAATTGAATCAAAGAAAAAGGCAGCATATCTCTGTAACATTCGATTTCCGATTCGATCATAGTTCAAATTACGGACACAGCGATAAAGATGGTTTAAAAATATGAACATGTGTTTTTATTATATATATCAAAAAGTATGTACGAAGGAACACAGCCAACGGAAACGATCATCTAAGAAATAATTACGGTTAGGGAAAGACATACTTTGTAGTCAGCCCATGTTACAATCGTCGGTGAAGCTTTGTATCCGAATGTCACGATTTGTAAATGCAAATATTTACTTGAGCCATCGATTAGCATGAATGATAATGGCAAACGTAAACGTAAGGTGCAAATCAATAAACCTTGGGGTATGGATAAAAGCTTCATATTATAAAAAGAATGTCAATTATGCCTGTCCTTTACCGGTATATACGTCTTTGCGGACCGCTTTCATGTTCAAATTGCAGCATATTTGCTTCCGAAGAATGTTAGCTCATATGTACAGGGATGAGGAACACCAAACAGAATCCTGAGTAAAGAAAAGAAAGTATTATACATTATATAATCCATGATAAAAGAAAGGAATTGACGCATAGATTTGAAACGACTACACTATTGCAGGTTTGTGGAACAGAACATGAAGAAAAAAGTTTCATGTGAAACATTCTGAAATGTAAAAGGAAAAAATGTTATGAAGAAAATGGATTATCATGTACACAGCATACATTCATATGATGGAAAACAAACAATTGAAGAAATGTGCAAGCAAATGCTTTCAATGGGTGTTGAAGAAGTATGTCTGACTGAACATTTGGATATAGGCCATCCCGAGGAAGAATGCAGCGGTATTCCTGACTGGGATTTATGGGAAAGAGAAATTCATTATTTGAATCAGAAATATCCGCAGCTGATCATCAAAAAAGGAATCGAAATGGCTGATCATCCTTTGTTCAGGTCAAAAATCAAGGAATATGTTGGGTCTCTGAGCTTTGATTTTGTTCTTCTGAGTCTTCATGTCGTCGATAATAAAGATCCGTACTATCCGGATGTATTTTTCAAAGATCAGACAAGAGATGCATGTTATTTGAAATACCTGCTGGCGGTGGATGATGCAGTAAAGCATTATGAAAGTTATGACAGTGTTGCACATATTGGTTATATCGGCCGATACGCGCCATGGCCAAAAGAAATGCAGCCCGTGAGATACCAGGATGCTCCGGATGTAGTCGATGATATTTTAAAACAAATCATCGGAAATGACAGATGTCTCGAAATCAATACAAAAGGAATTGGCGACGGTTTTATACCAGATGGATCCATTATCAAAAGATATATTGAACTGGGCGGGGATACTTTTACATTTGGAAGTGATGGACATACGACGCAGGAAGACTATCATCATATTGAAGAAGCGAAAGAGTATGTAAAATCTTTAGGTGGAAAATATCAGGCTGGATTTACGAATCGAAAGAAAAAACGTGAAAAATTATAAAAAGTGGAAGCAAGCATCAAAAAACATGGAAAAAATCATAAAAAAATGGAATTAAATGAAAGAAAAATATAAAAAAATTTGACACAAAGGGTAATGGGTGGGATAATGAAACAGAATTCTGTATCAGAATGATCCTATCGAAGAGAACAGAAGACTGTCCTTAAGAATGAATCAATCCCAAGTAAATGAAGAAGATAACATGGAGGAATCATTAGGTGGGAAGTATTCTTGATATCACCTATTACATGCATAGCGGATTCTCATGTGCCATAGGCGATACACTTTTAATCTTTGATTATTGGTTGGGAGAACACGGAGAATTACGAGAAAACAAGCGAATCCAGACAGAAGAAATCAGAAAGTATAAACAAGTCTACATATTGATCACACACAGTCATCCAGACCATTTTGACCCGATCGTCTATCAATGGGAAAACGAACCGAATGTACAATATATCCTCTCCTATGAAATCCCTGTTGAATACAAAGGAATTCGTATGGAAGCGGGAAAAACGGTCACTCTTCAGGAAAATATTCAGGTTACAGCTTTTGAATCAACAGATCTTGGCCTGGCATATCTTGTGGATATAAATGACATTCATCTGTTCCATGCTGGGGATTTAAATTTCTGGCATTGGAGAGAAGAATCGACAGCTCAGGAAATTGAAGAGGCAGAAGTTGCTTTCAAAGAAGCCTGCAAACCGATCATTGGCAAACCGATTGACGTTGCATTCTTCCCGGTTGATCCACGTCAGGGGAGGTTGTTTGATGCAGGAGCGAATTATTTCGCGATGACCGTCAAACCCCGCCTGATGATTCCGATGCATTTCTGGAACCGGAATGAATTAATTGTTGAATATGCACGCAGAAGCAGATCACGTGAAACAGAAATCATCGTAATGACATACCAGGGCGAAAAAATGAGAATTGAATTTTCCCAGGATGGATTTATGACGATCAATGTGCTGTCTCATCAATACAATGAATTTGGTGCAGAAGAAATTCCGATTGAGCAGCTGACCAATGAAGAGGGAAATCCATTCAGTGATTCTGATTTACCCGTCAAAATTGATGATGATAATGAAAAATAAGACAATTTGTTAATAAGTCTGTGAAAAATGTGTATAAACACAGCACATTACACCATGTTATCCACAAATAAACATGCCAGACTGTGGATAACGTGGTGTTTTTTGTGGATCATTGGCCTGTACATGTAAAAAACGAGATAAAAGAAACACAAATCTTCTATTTTGATAAAAATTTATCAAAATAAAGGATTTCAAAGCGATGAACTATTGCAAAACCTCATAAATTTGGGTAAAATCAGCGTTGGGATTTTTACCCGTAATTTGAGGAGGTAGTTATCATGGCTGTAAAAGTAGCAATTAACGGTTTTGGTCGTATTGGTCGTCTTGCATTCCGTCAGATGTTCAAGGCTCCCGGATATGAAATCGTTGCAATCAACGATCTGACCACTCCTTCCATGCTTGCACATCTGCTCAAGTATGATACTGCTCAGAAGGGCTATTGCGGTTTCATCGGCGAGAACAAGCACACAGTTGAATCCACTGAAGATTCCATCATCGTTGATGGCGAGAAGATCCGCATCTATGCTGAAAAAGATGCTGCAAACTGCCCCTGGGGACAGCTGGACGTCGATGTCGTTCTTGAATGCACTGGTTTCTATGCTTCCAAGGACAAGAGCATGGCTCACATCAATGCCGGCGCCAAGAAGGTTGTCATTTCTGCTCCTGCAGGAAAAGACCTGAAGACGATCGTGTACAACGTAAACAACGACACTCTGACTGCTGAAGACCAGATCATTTCTGCTGCTTCCTGCACCACCAACTGCCTGGCTCCTATGGCAAAGGCTCTGAATGATGCATATCCGATCCAGAGCGGCATCATGACCACCGTGCATGCTTACACTGGTGACCAGATGATCCTGGATGGTCCTCATCGTAAGGGCGATCTCCGTCGTGCTCGTGCTGGCGCTGCCAACATCGTTCCGAACTCCACTGGTGCTGCTAAGGCTATCGGTCTTGTTATTCCGGAACTCAATGGCAAGCTGATCGGCGCTGCTCAGCGCGTGCCGGTTCCCACCGGTTCCACCACCCTGCTCGTTGCTGTTGTCAAGGGCAAGGACGTGACGGTTGATTCCGTGAACGAAGCTATGAAGGCTCAGGCTTCCGAGTCCTTCGGTTACAACACCGATCCGATCGTCTCTTCTGACGTTATCGGCATGACCTATGGCTCCCTGTTCGACGCCAACCAGACCATGTGCACCAAGATCGACGACGACACATATCAGGTGCAGGTCGTGTCCTGGTACGACAACGAGAACAGCTACACCAGCCAAATGGTCCGCACCATCAAGTACTTCGCGGAGCTGTAATCCAACTTCTGTCCGGCGGTTTTATGCAATTAAGACCGCCGGTTTTTTATGTCCAGAAATCATAGCATGCAGTAAGGGTGAACAAAATGGGCAAAAGAATTCTCGGCGCCATCGTCGGCATCATCGCGGTGGGTCTGATCGCCTGGCTCGTGACCAACGGGACCCGGGTTTTGAACGCAAACAATTCCATGCAGCGGGAAGCAAAGACCGCGCTGGAAGACTATATCGACGGCAATCAGGACTTCCCCATGAACGAATACGTGAGCCTGGAGGCCCGCTGGGTGATCGGCCCCTTCGCCGAAGAGACCACCACCTCCACAACCAACGGCATCAAGGCTACATCCGGCGTGTCGGAGTATTATTTCGTGGTGCTGAAGGACATGAGTTTCATGGCCCTGAAGACCGAAAACACCAGGGAGATCGAGACCCTCGACAGGATGACCGACTGGCTTCTGGGCGTGGACGGGTTTCCGATGAACGGCGAGACCCTGAAGGTGCAGGGCAAGCTGAAAAAAATGACGGACAAGGATCTGCTCAGCCTGTACCGTACGAACCTGATGAGCGTGTTCAGCGTTTCTTCTACCGACTCCGCCGTACGCTACGTATACCTGGACACCACTGCCGGCCGCGAAGCGCCGTATCTGATCATCGGCGGAGTGATCGCGGCGGGCGTGATCGCGCTGATCCTGTATAACCGTTCCAGGAAGAAAAAGCTTGAGGCCGAACAGGCCGCAGCCCAGGCAGCCGCCGACGCACAGCAGACCGGTCTGTGATCCGCCTGCATCGTCCCGCGCAGCCTTGTGATGGAATGCGAGACCATCAGCGTGCATTCAAGGTGGATAAAGCTGTAGTATACGCAAGCCAATGCGGCACATTTGAGTAAAAAAGAGAGGTGTCCCCCATGACCCTGTTCGCGCTCTGCGCCGTTCTGATAAAGAAATTCGGCGGCAGGAAATCCGTTTATCTCACGGTCGGCCTGATCTCTCTTTTGCTGGGCATCCTGGCCGCGGCTTATATATACCTGTCCGCGCTTGAGGTGAGGACGGCCAAGCTGACGATCGGCGAGTTCTCATACCGAAGCACCATCTGCCGCCCTGCAGCGGCCTTCCTGTTTTCGCTGGCGGCCTTCAGCCTGATCAAGGGCCTTTGCCCGAAGATGAAGATCCTGCCGCTGATCCCCAGCATCGCCGCGTCCATCGTTGTAGCCGGGGCGTTCGGCCTGGCCGGCTCTTTACTGTATTCCAGGGCCTTTAATATGCTGACGCTTGAGGGCGCCATGGCTACCGCCAGTATTTTCGTCCTCGTGACGGGGATCCTGCAGGGCGCGGCGGCAGGCTTTTTCGCCGTGTCCTGGGTGGAATACATCCGCACAGACGCGCCTTCCGGAGAAAACGGCCAGGGTGCAGAAAGCGGAAAGACCACGGAATTCTCGTATCTCGACGAATACAAAAAGAACATAAAGGAGAACGGGCGCAATGTTTAACAACGTAGGCAGCAAATGCAAGACCCTGGCGAAGGTGCTGTGCTGGATCGGCATCGCATTCAGCATCATCTGGGGCATCGTGATGATGGCCGCCTCTGCCCTGAGGGTGCAGGGCTCCGGCAGCGGCATCATGGTGCTGTACGGGCTTCTGGTGATGATCCTCGGCTCACTCGCCTCCTGGCTCAGTTCCCTCAGCCTGTACGCCATCGGCGAGGCCGCGGAGAACAGCGCCATCGCCGCGAACCTGGCCATCAAAGCCGACAAGGAACGCGAGGAAGCAAAACGGGATATGTGACCGCTATAGCAGCAGCGCCGCCTGTGCCAATGCGCAGGCGGCGCTGCTGTTTCAAAGTCTATTCCAACTCCTAACTTCTAACTCCTAACTTCTAACTCCTAACTTCTAAATCCTAACTCCAAACTCCTCCCGATCTCCGTATACACCATGCCGTTCTTGCCCCGGTCGGAGCGGAACAGGGAGATGCTGTTCACGGTCATCACCGCGTGTGGGACCGGGATGGCAGAAATGTCGGCCTTCACGGGCACATTCACGCCCCGCACCAGCGTGATGTGCGGCGTAAAAGCCTTCCGGTCAAAGGGAACGCCCGCGTCAGCCAGCACGTGCCTGAGCCTGCGCACGGTGTTGTCAAGCCCCTCGCTGGGCCGGACGCCCGCACACAGGACTTCGGCGGAGGGAAAGATGCCGATGTGGGAAAGCTCGATGAGAAAAGGCGTTTTCACTTCCGGCAAAAGGTCAGTGACGTCCTTTGGCCATTCCCCGATGAAAGCCAGCGTCATATGCAAGTTCTCTGCATCGAGATACCGTCCGGTCACGCCGGCGCGGCGCAGGCACTTCTGCAGATCAGACAGGGCGCTTAAGAACGCGCCCTCCGGTTTTAAGGCGACAAAAAGGCGCATGCGCGTTCACTCCCCTTGTCCGGCAGTCAGGCTGCTTAAAAATGATGTGACGCGCTCACGGTATCCCTCCGGGTCCGTGAGCACGCTCAGGGCGTGGCCCGCGCCGGACACCAGGTACACCGGTTCGGCGCACTGCGCGGCCTCAAACATCCTCTCGCTGTGGGAAGGCGGGATCAGGCTGTCCTCGGCGCCGTGGATGAACAGGATCGGCACCCGGCTGTTTTTCAGGCTGTCGATGGGCCTCATTTCGGAATAGCTGTAACCGCAGAGCAGCTTCGCCCAGGGAGAGGCCAGGTCCACCAGGAACACGGGCACGTGCAGGCTTTTCGCGCCGTTTTTGAGTACACCGGAGATGTCGGCAAAGCCGCAGTCTGCCACCGCGAAGTCCACCGGCAGGTTTTCTTCCAGCACGGCGACGGTGGTGGCCGCGCCCAGCGATTCCCCGTGGTGGCCGAAGAGGTTGATATCCGGATAGCGTCGGCGGCTGTCTTCGATGAGCGCCTTCAGGTCCTTTCTCTCCCGCGCGGACCAGGTGCACAGGGCGGGCTCGTTCAGCCCGTGGCCCCTTAAGTCATACACGATCACGTGAAAGCCCAGGTCCAGGTAGAGCTTGGCGTACTTGAGCGCGCCGCAGCGGTTGTCCGTATAGCCGTGGGATATGAGCACGTATTTGCCGGCGTCCGCAGGGTTTTTAAGCAGCTGCACATGCAGAGAATAGCCGTCAAAGCTTTCCACGGTGTAGTCCTCTTTCGCAAGCGGATCGTACCAGCTCAGGTCGTAATGCCCTTCCTGCCAGGCGCGGGCCTCCTCAAGCGTCTGCCTCCTGTTTCCCAGCGTGAAGCGCGCCGTAAAAAAGCCCGCCAGCGCCGCCAGCGCAAGCACGGCTATAACGATAAGCATGATCCGTTTCCTCCAGCTCATACAGGCTCCTGATTAAAACTGTTTCTGTTCCGATTATATCAGCCCGGCAGGAGCGCGTCAAGCGAAGCGTCAGCTTAAAAAGCCCGCCTGTCCAGCCTTTAAAATGAGCTTCGAAGTATGTACGCTGGGCTTTTTCTCCATCTCCCCACAGGCCGCATCCGCAAAAATAATGCGCCCTTGCTTGACAAACCGGCGGCTCGCTGATAGGCTGAAAGCACCTGCGGCGGGATGCGCCGCGCCCTGTGTTTCAGGTCGATGCCCAAACGAAGAAAGGAGCGCCCTTCGGGACGAAAACAGAATGCTTGCGCTTAAAAGCCATCAACTGATCATCAGCGTAAAAAAGACGCTGGCCTGCCACGCCTCCACCGTTCTGCCCCTGCCGGACGGCCGAGTGCTCACCGCCTGGTTCGGCGGCAGCCGCGAAAGCAACCCGGATGTGGGCATCTGGCTGGCGGAAAAGGGCGAAAAGGGCTTTGGCGAAGCCCGCCTTGCCGCCACGAGCCTGGAACCCCACTGGAATCCCGTTCTGTTCCGGGCACCGGACGGACGCATCCTGCTTTTCTATAAGGCGGGCTTTTATATTCCGGACTGGCGCACGTACGTGATCGAATCCCATGATTTGGGCAGGACCTGGTCGTCTCCCCGCGAGCTCGTGCCCGGGGACATAAGCGGCGGGCGCGGGCCGGTGCGCAACAAGCCCCTTGTTTTGAAGAGCGGACGCATCCTTGCACCCGCCAGCGTGGAGCGCGGCCTGTGGCGCTGCTTTATGGATATCTCAGACGACGGCTGCCGGACCTGGCGCAAAAGCAACCTGATTGAAGCCAAAGGCACGGCACATCTGGACGAGGGCCTCAAGCTCTGGCAGGCCAGGGCGCTGGAGGCCAAAAAGAAAGGCGAAGCCTTCGACAGAAGCCAGCTGCCGCCTGAGTATCAGCACGGGCGCGGCATCATACAGCCCACGCTCTGGGAAGATGAAAGCGGCGTGCATGCCCTGATGCGCAGCGGCGAAGGCGCGATCTACCGCAGCGATTCCGCCGATGGCGGCCTTAACTGGTGCGAGGCATATCCGATATGCCTTCCCAACAACAACAGCGGCATCGACCTTACCCGCACGGACGACGGCACGCTGCTGCTGGTATTCAATCCGGTGAACATGAACTTCGGCGTGCGCTCTCCCCTGTCTGTGGCGGCGTCCCGGGACGGCGGACAAAGCTGGGAAAAGCTCTTCGACCTGGAAGCCGAGCCCGGCGAATTCTCCTATCCCGCCATCGTGCACGAAGGCGAAAAGGTGTTCATCACCTACACCCACAGGCGGGAGAACATCGCCTACTGGGAGTTCGTCTGGAAGCCGTAAACGGGCAGCCGGCGCGCTTTCAAAGCCCCGAAAGGACAAAACCCCTATGAACACGATTTCTTTTATCCTGAACGCTCTTTTGTTACTGGCTACCCTGTACATACTGGCGTTCCGCCTGCCCGCAAACGGCAGATGGAACAAAGAACAGATTTTTTCCGCGCTGCGCTTTTTTACGGTTTTATCCAACATTTTCTGCGCGCTGGGAGCCGGGATATACGCGCTGTACATACTTATGGGACGAATGCCTCAAGCTGTCGTATTGATCAGGTACCTGGGAACGCTTGCCGTAACGGTGACGCTGATCACGGTGGTCGTGTTTCTAGCCCCCCGGGCGGGCGGACTTAAACCCCTGCTGGAAGGCGCCAACCTGTATCTGCACCTGCTGGGGCCCTTGCTGGCGATGTCGGATTACCTGCTTTTCGTGCCGCCGCTTGGCAGTTTCGGGGCATACCTGTGGGGCCTTGCGCCCGTACTGGCCTACGGCTTTGTGTACCTGTACAAAACCCGTATTGCCCCGGAGGACAGGCGCTGGCCGGATTTTTACGGCTTCAACAAAGGCAATGCCTGGCCCGCGAGCTACTTGACGATGACCTTGGGCGCACTGGCGCTGTGCGTTCTGTACTGGCTTTTAAAGCGCACCTGAAGCGTATCAAAAACCGGCGGCAGGAACTTTTTTCGCGTTTCGGAGTCTTATGATTGCAGCAGGGTCTTTACCGTGCTATAATAGCGCATACGACAACGGGAGGACGATATGTATCTTTGGCAACGCATAACGGGCTGGCTGGGCAGCGGCATCAGCGCCGTAGTATACGCGGCGATCATCGCGCTGTTTTTCATCGGTGTTTTCAGCTGCATCCTGCCCGTCTCCAATAACCGCAAACGGCTCAAGCGCGCCATCGCGTCCATCAAGCAGGGCGACAAGGCGAAGCGCTCCTGGCAGGAAGACCGCTTCCTGGGCCGCGGCAGCCTGATGCCTCATTGGAGCGAATACCTGAACAACCTGTTTTTCGCCGACGGAGAATACCACAACCCTGCCAACGTGGAGGACTATATTAACGAAGAGACCGTGATCGACGGCCCCGGGCGCGCGAAGCTGAGCGAAGCGCTGCCGGGCGTGCAGGTCTCGCTGGGCTTTCTGGGCACGCTGCTGGGGCTTTCGCTGGCGCTGAGCGAGATGAATTCCGTGAACGCCGCCACCATAACCAGCTCCATGAACACGCTTCTGTCCAGCATGAAGTACGCGTTTCTGACCTCCATTTTCGGCGTGGTGGCCTCCATCAGCTTTACCCTCATCACCCGGGCCGTGCACAGCAAGGCGCAGAATACGCTGATCGAGTTTTACAACGCCATGGCCAAGTACGCAGGCGTGCTGAGCGTGGACCCCATGACGCAGGTGGCCATCTACCAGCAGGAGCAGACGGGACTATTGCGCCAGCTGACAGAGGCTCTCAAACCCGAGCGCATGGAGGCGCTGTTCCGCCCGGTGGCGGACGCGGCGAATCTGCAGAGCGAAAAGCAGCGCGAGATGATGGACCAGGTGGCCCAGGCGTACATCGATCGCCTGGATCAGGCGTTCCACGGGCAGCTGGAGGCGCTTTCAAACACCATTCGTGACACCTGCGCCTATCAGGAAAAGACCGTAAAGACCGTTTCGGACGCCCTGAGCGACTTTGCCATCTGCGCCAGGAGCATACACGACATGCAGAGCGACTGCTTTGCGCTTTTGGAAAAATACGATAAGCTGCTCAGGCGCACTCAGACCTCCGTGGAGGAGTTTTCCGAGCTGGCCCAACAGGACAGGGCGCTTCTGTCTTCCCAGACCGAGTGCATCGACAGCCTGCACGACCTGGCCGAAAAGCTCAAAAAGGAGACCGACGACATGACCCAGGCCGCGGAAGGCTTCCTGCTTGCCGCGAGCCGGCTGGAAGGCACCGCCGCGAAGACCATGGAAGGCGCGGGCAAAGCCCTGAGCGATACCGCTTCCGGCCTTGCGGGGCAGGTGAACGAGGCAAGGCAGAAGCTGGATAGGGACATGGACGAGTCCCTTGCCTACTTTGAAGGCTGCATGACGCAGGTGATGAAGCACGTAGAGAAGGCCGCCCGCCAGGTGGAGAAAGCCGCTAGCGCGCTGCCCGCCGGCAAAAAGAACGCAGGTGGGGATGCATGAAGGCCTATACCCGGAAAAAAGGCGCGGCATCCGGCTCCAACGGTTCGTTCTGGCTGAGCTTCTCGGACATGATGAGCGTACTGGTGCTGATATTCATCTTCGTAATCTTCTCCATGATGTTCACCCTGAACGAGCAGGAAAACAAGTATAAGCAGGCCCAGGAGCAGTACCTGATCGCCGAGGCGAGGGCCAGGGCCAGCGAGGAAAGCGAAGAGGAAATGATCCTGCTTCTGTCCGAAGCCAATCAAAAGCTGGAAAATGCCGAAGAGAAGCTGTCCGACGCCGAAAGCAAGCTGCTGGTCATCCAGGCGGAGCTGGAGGAAGGCCGCACCATCATACTGGATCTCAGGAACGAAAACTCCGCCATGAGCCAGGACCTGGCGCTGCTTCTGCAGGAAAAGCAGATGCTGGAAAGCAACGAAGCAACTTTGAACGCCGACATTACCCGCCTGCAGAACGAGATCGCCCGGCGCAAAAGCGAATACGACAGCTTAAGCGCCCAATACCTGCAGCTGTCCTCCGACAGCCAGTTGAACAGCGCGCTGGTAAAGCAGTACGCCGACCAGATCTCGCAGTACGAAAAGGAGCTTGCCACAACCCAGGAGCAGCTGGATCAGATGCTGGGCGTAAAGACCCAGATCATCAGAAGGCTGTCCAGCGAGCTTAAGCGCAACAGCATCAACGTGGACGTGGATCAGCAGACCGGCGCGATCATCCTCTACGGGGCCATGCTGTTCGATTCCGGCAAGATCGACCTGAAGGAAAGCGGCCAGAGGTATCTGGACAACTTCCTGCCCGTGTACTTAAGCGTGCTTCTGTCCGACGAATTCAGGCCCTACATCGCCGAGATCGTGATCGAGGGCCATACGGATTCCACGGGCCGCACGGGCACGGACGCCTATCTGTACAACCTGGAGCTTTCGCAGCAGAGGGCCCTGGCCGTGGCAAATTATGTGCTGGACTGGAACTACATGCGCCGCACGCTGCGCTTGAGCGAGGCGGACGCCTATTCCTTCCGCCGCATGGTAACGGCCTCCGGGCGCTCCTTCTCCAGCCTGATCTACGACGCAAACGGCACCGAAAACAAAGAAGCCTCCCGCCGCGTGGAGATCAAGTTCAGCCTGATCGACGAGGAATCCGTCGTGGCCACGCAGCGCATCATCAACAACTGACAAGGACGGGGACACATGAAGTATCTGCGCAGATTCGCCGCCTTTTTCGCCAAGCGTCTGGTGATCCTCACCCTGTGCGTTTCGCTCATCGTGTATGCCTTCTACCTGGCGTACAACCTCGGCAACGCCTACATCCTCGTTACGGAGGGGCTGGAAAAACGCGTGGACGTGTGTCTGACCAGGGACGACTACGCCTCCCTCAACAACTATTTTTCCGCCAGCTTCCTGTCCGCCGACCCGGTGCTGGCGGCGGCCTGGAGCGAAGCCTCGCCCTACTTTTTCTACGATATCACGTCATTTGAATACGAGATCAGCCTGCAGCGCCTGCGCTGGCATCCCAGAAGCGGAACGGTGACCTGCATCGCCACCGAGCGCGTGACGGACATCAGCGGGAAGGTGCGGGCAGAGTATGCCTCCAAGGCCGCGCCGGACATCGTGCCCTGGAAGAGCACCCGCTACACCGTGACCCTGCACAAGCAGTCCGACGGCGTGTGGAAGATCACGGGTCTGGAGCAGGACACCGCCTACAAGGATACGGAGAGCTGATGAAGATCGGAAGCCTCCTGATGCCCCCCGGGGCTGCGCTGGCGCCCATGGCAGGCGTGACCGACTTGAGCATGCGCGTTTTGAGCAATGAGCAGGGCTGCGCCTGGGCGGTAACGGAAATGCTTTCCGCCAAGGGCTACGTGTACGCACCCGAAAGCCGCGCGCACAGGGAGCTTTTGAAAACCGACGCGCGGGAGGGTGTCACGGGCCTTCAGCTGTTCGGCAGCGATGAAAGCATGCTTTCCGAAGCCGTGAAACGCCTGAACGATTCCCCTTTCGCGTTTTTCGACTTCAACATGGGCTGTCCCGCCCACAAGATCGTGTCAAACGGCGAAGGCAGCGCGCTGATGCGTTCTCCCGCAAAAGCCGGGCGCCTGGTGGAAAGCATGGTGAAGGCCGCCCGCAAACCCGTGACCGTAAAGATTCGCTCCGGCTGGGACAGGGAGCACATAAACGCTGTGGAGCTGGCTCGGATATCCGAAGCCTCCGGGGCCGCCGCCGTGGCGGTGCATCCCCGCACCCGGGATATGTTTTATTCCGGCGAGGCCGACTGGAACGTGATCGCGGAAGTGAAAAAGGCCGTGCGCATCCCCGTGATCGGAAATGGGGACATCCGCTGCGGTCAGGACGCTCTGAGGATGCTGCACGAAACGGGCTGCGACGCCGTGATGGTGGCCCGCGCCGCCCAGGGAAACCCGTGGATCTTCGGCGAGATCCTTGCGGCGCTGAACGGACAGCGCTTTATTCCTCCATCTCCCGAGGAGCGGATGCGCGCCGCGGTGCGCCACATGGACATGCTCATCGATACCTACGGGGAAAAGCTGGGCGTGATGGAGAGCCGCAAGCACATCGCCTGGTACATCCAGGGTATGCCCGGCAGCGCGAGGCTGCGCGCCCGGGTGAACGGATTCGCCTCGCGAAACGAGGTGGCCGAAGCGCTGGAAGAATATATTACCGCATTGGAAAGAGGTTAGCGTATGGAACTGTTTGAGAATCTTTCGCCCCGCGAGCTCATGCGCAAGGGCGGCTTTGACTGCGAGTGCGGCGTGCACCACGAGGCAGCGTGCGAATATCTGTCGATCCGCCGCGGCGCGATCGAGGATCTGCCCGAGGCCGTCAGGACCGTAGGCGGCAGCAAGGCCTTCATCGTTTGCGACAAGAACACCTGGAAAGCCGCCGGTGAAAAAGCCGTGCAGGTGCTGAAAAACGCCGGTATCGCCTCCACCGTTTTCACGGTGAAGGAAAACGGCTATCCCAAGGTGGAGCCGGACGAGACCTCCCTGGGCCAGATCGCCATGCGCTTTGATACCTCCTGCGACGTGATCGTCGCCGTGGGCGGCGGCGTGATGAACGACCTAAGCAAGGTGTTCAGCCTTGACGTGAAGCTGCCCCAGATCGTGGTGGGCACCGCCCCCAGCATGGACGGCTTCGCCTCCAACTCCTCCTCCATGGTGGTAGACGGCGTGAAGAGCACCCTGTACAACCGCTGCCCCGCGGGCATCGTGCTGGACACCGAGATCATGGCCCAGGCCCCCATGCGCATGCTGTGGGCGGGGCTGGGCGACATGGCCGCCAAGTATATTTCCGTGTGCGAGTGGCGCATCAGCCATCTGGTGACGGGCGAATACTACTGCCCCCACGTGGCCGAACTCATGCGAAGGGCGCTCAAAAAGATCATGGCCTCCGCCGAAAGCCTCGCCCGCCGCGATCCCGACAGCGTGGGCGCGGTAGCCGAAGGGCTGGTGCTCAGCGGCTTTGCCATGAGCTTTGCCCGCATCTCGCGCCCTGCCAGCGGCCTGGAGCACTACTTCAGCCACATCTGGGACATGATGGCCCTGGAGCGCGGCAAGGAAGCCGACCTGCACGGCATCCACGTTGGCGTGGGCACCGCGCTGACCATGGACATCTTCGAAGGCATCAAACAGCTCAAGCCCGACCGGGAAAAGGCCCTCGCCCATATGGCCGCTTTCGATCAGCCCGCCTGGGAAAAAGAGATCCGCCGCGTGTTCGGGAACGTGGCAGACACGATACTGGACATCGAAAAGACCGCCAAAAAGAACGATCCCGCCAAACACGCCGCGCGGCTCGACAGGATCGTGAACGGTTGGAACGAAATACAGCAGATCATTGCGGACGAGCTGCCCGAAAAGGACTGGCTGCTGGGCAAGATGCGCTCCACCGGCATGCCTCTTTCCCCCGCCGAGATCGGCATCAGCCGCCAGGACACCGTGGACGCCTTCCTGCGCTCCCGCGACATCCGCGACAAGTACATGACCAGTTCCCTGCTGTGGGACCTGGGCGTGATCGAGGAGTTTGCAGAAAGACTATAAAGGCGTTTTCCTTCTGGGTACACCACTTGTTCTTTAATGACAGAGCCCTGAAAGTCGGCTATACGGCAAGCGGTAAGCCAATTATGCATAAATAATTGCGCCCGTTTGAGTTCATTCTCAGACGGGCGTTTTATTTCAGTTCCGTTCTGCCGGACGTGTTATTCTGCCGCCGGGGCATACCTTCTGAAGTCCTTCAGCCGGTGGAACACGCTGTAGTTGGCGTCGTGGAAGTTGCGCGCGCCGTTGGCGCCCGTGCGCACGAGCCAGAGAAGATCGCCCCCGTCGAACATGAAATCCGTATACTGGAAGCCCGTCATTTTCGGGTCTTTGTCCGTTTCGTCGATCAGGTCGCAGGCCAAAAGCCAGTTTTCGCCGTCCCGGCTCACCATGAGGGACATGAGGTTGCGGTCGTATTTATGCTCCGAGCCGCGTATGCGGCTGATGATGGAAAAGTAGCAGCGGCTGACGGGGTCATATTGGATCTCGAATTTTGAGTGATTGCCCGGAAGCGCGATGGCATGGCTGTATGCAAGCGGTGCGTCCGGGTCTGTTTCGTTCACCCGGTAGGCCAGCACGCGCCCGAAATCCGGCGTGCAGCGGGTCATGTCGTAGCGCATGATGTTGTACAGATGCCCGTCCGGCAGCACCGTGAGGCTGCCTTCGATGTTGCCGGCGCTTTTGCCTTCCGCCGTTCCGGGCCAGGCGGGGTCATAGGGAACGGGCGGGGTGAAGCGCCAGGAAGCGGGATCGAGCAGGTCCGCGTCCGAGGGGCAGGAAAACACCATCGCCGCGTGGGTCCCGTGAGCCCAGCAGCCCCACTCGCAGGTGTTCCATATGCGGCCCGCGTATTCCACCACGGGCTGGGGGTTTTTGTGTATGCCGTCCTCCCGGCTGTGGCAGGAGCCGCGCCAAAGGACGCTGGGAGGGCAGAAGGTCTGCCCTCCGTCGTCCGACGCGCCGATCAGCAGATCGCCATATTCCGTGGAGACGGCCAGAATATATATGCGGCCCCGGTGCACGAAGAGCCTGCCCCAGAAGCAGGGAAACAGCTCGCATACGTAATGCCAGGTGGCGCCTTCGTCGTCGCTTCGGAAGATGAGGGTCAGGTTCTGCGGGGCGTTCGGCGCGAACACGTCCATGGACGCCAGCAGGTGCCCCTGGGGCGCCCGGATGAGGGAAGGCGAGCACAGGCTCTGGCCCGAAAACGCGTAAGCGTCGTCCTGGGGATGCAGGTAATTGACCGTGACCCCGTCCGTAGAATCGCGCCTGCCTGTTCGTGCCAGGCGCAGGCGGCTTTTACCGCTTCGGCAGGCGACTCTAAAGGCATAATCGCTCTCGGCTTCCAGGCCCGTAAAATCGAACCAGCAGTCTTTGGTCTCGCATACGAAGGCCGGTTCCTCCCCCATCTTTCCCAGAAAGACGCGGTACGTTTCTTCGCCTTCCACCGGCAGCCACTCGATATGGATATCGTTCATGCCGGGTGCCACCCGGCAGATGTACGGTCTGCCCGCGTCCCTGAGGAGCGGGGAGTACGGTGCGTAGGACCAGGTCATGTGTGCTTTCATAAAATGCCTCCCGCGCGCGCTGTGTCCGGAACAGCATCCTGCTGCCCGGCAAAGATGGAACGGCAAAACCTGTTTTCTATGGGATCGCAACGTTATTATAGTGATGCGCGGCGGCGGATGTCAAGCAGATGCCACGCAAAAGCGCGCCCTCTGTTTTTGAGCGCGCGCTAAGTTCAGACAATTTGGGTTTTAAGCGTCCGTACACTCCTGCACGAATTCGGCGATGCGGCCCACGCCCACGATGATCTTTTCGCGGGTGGTGGCGTAGCTCAGGCGTACGAAGCGGTCGTCGCCGAAGGCCCGGGCGGGCACCACGGCCACCATCTTGCTCTCCAGCAGGGCGCCGGCAAAATCGTCGCTGCCGGTGATCACCTTGCCGTTTACGGACTTGCCGATCAGGGCGGAGATGTTGAGCATCATATAGAATGCGCCCGCAGGCAGGTTGCATTTCAGGCCCTTGATGGAAGACAGCATATCGTACATGAGGTTGCGGCGGGCGGTGAACTCCATAAAAGATTCGTGCATGAACTTTTCGCCGTTGGTGAGCGCCACAGCCGCCGCGTGCTGGGCGATGGAATTGGCGTTGGAGGTGGTGTGGCTCTGGAAAGAGGTCATGGCCTTGATGACGTTCTTGGGGCCCGCCGCGTAGCCGATGCGCCAGCCCGTCATGGCGTAGGACTTGGAAACGCCGTTGATCACGATGGTCTGCGCCTTGATGTCCTCCCCCAGGGAGGCGATGGACACGTGGCGGCCGCCGTCGTAGATCAGCTTTTCGTAGATCTCGTCGGAAAGTACATAAAAGGCATGCTCCACTGCCAGGCGTGCGTACTGCCCAAGCAGCTCCGCGCCGATCACGCAGCCCGTGGGGTTGTTGGGAGAGTTGATGATGAGCGCCTTGGTTTTGGGCGTGATGTGCTTTTCGAGCTCTTCGGCAGGCACCACGAAATTGTCTTCCTCTTTGCCGTTTACCAGCACCGGCACGCCGCCCGCCATGGACACCATTTCGGGATAGCTCACCCAGCAGGGCGCGGGGATCAGCACCTCGTCGCCGGGATCGAGGATGGCGGACAGGGCGTTGAACAGGCACTGCTTGGCGCCTGTGGACACCACGATGTCGGTAAGCTCGTATTCCAGCTTGTTGTCCCGAAGGAGCTTGGCCTGGATCTCAGTTTTGAGTTCCAGCGTGCCCGCCACGGGGGTATATTTGGTGAGGCCCGCGTCCAGCGCGTCTTTGGCGGCGTCCTTGATGTATTTGGGGGTATCAAAGTCCGGCTCGCCGGCGCCGAAGCCAATCACGTCCAGACCCATCGCCCGCAGCTGTTTGGCGCGGGAATCTATGGCCAGGGTGACCGAAGGCTGGATGTTTTTGCACTTTATGGAAACGCCAAGAGGCATATTTTTCACTCCGTTCTGTAGAAAGTTTCTGTTTCGCGTGTGAGTGCCATTATGCCACACAAAATGTAAAATTGCAATATGTAAATGGCCTCAATTGCATTTTGAGCGAAATCTTAACCATTCAAAACCCATATACGGTTTTTTAACGTGTGTCGATATGCATTTTTGACGATTTGCGGCGATTCGCGCCCTCGCGCGGGCGCAGGCGATTTAACCGTCTCTTCGCTTGACAAACGCGCTCTGGGTACATAAAATACTGATATTCTGAAGGAATGACGGAGAAAAATGTTTCCTGAGGCGCCCCAAGAGAGCCGCGGCAAGGTGCGAGCGCGGCGGCACACCCGGAAAAAGACCGCCTCCCGACTTTCAGCGCGTGGACGCGTTACAGTCCGTCAAGCGGCATTCCAAACGGAATGCAATTTGGGTGGAACCACGGGCACACCGCTCGTCCCTTATGATCGGGACGGGCGTTTTTATATGCTGAATACTCTTTGGAGGTACGGATATGATCATCAAAGTAAACGGACAGGAAATGCAGTTTCAGGACGGCATGAACGCGCTGGACATCGCTGCCGTGCTGGGAGACGAGGTGCGCAAAAGCGCCCTGGCTGCCCGCGTGAACGGCACGGTGCAGGACCTGGCGAAGCCCATCAGCGGCGACGCCGAAGTGGAGTTATTGACCGGCAAGGACGCCGACGGCCTGCGGGTGCTCAGGCACACGGCAAGCCACGTGCTGGCTCAGGCGGTAAAAAACCTGCGCCCCGAAGCCAAGCTGGCCATCGGCCCCGCCATCGACAGCGGCTTCTACTACGATTTCGACGTGGACGAGCCCTTCACGGCGGAGTTCCTGGCCAAGGTCGAAAAGGAAATGAAGCACATCATCGGCAAGAACTCCCGTGTGGAGCGCTTTGAGCTGCCCCGGGCGGAAGCGCTGGAGCTGATGAAGGACGAGCCCTACAAGCTGGAGCTGATCAACGACCTGCCCCAGGACGCGGCCATCTCCTTCTACCGCCAGGAAGGCTTCACCGACCTGTGCGCCGGCCCCCATCTGCCGTCCCTGGGCAAGATCAAGGCCTTCAAGATCACTTCCGTCGCCGGCGCGTACTGGCGCGGCAGCGAAAAGAACAAGATGCTGCAGCGCATCTACGCCACGGCATTCGCCAGCAAGGAAGAGCTGGAAGAGTACCTGAAGCGCCAGGAAGAAGCCCTGAAGCGCGACCACAACAAGCTGGGCCGCGAGCTGGAATACTTCACCACCGTGGATTACATCGGCCAGGGCCTGCCCATCATGCTGCCCAAGGGCGCCCGCGTGATCCAGCTGCTGCAGCGCTGGGTGGAAGACACCGAACAGAAGCGCGGCTACCTGCTCACCAAGACCCCCTATTTCGCCAAGCGCGACCTGTACAAGATCTCCGGCCACTGGGATCACTACCGCGACGGCATGTTCATCATGGGCGACCCGGACGACGAGACGAAGGAATGCTTCGCCCTGCGTCCCATGACCTGCCCCTTCCAGTATCAGGTGTACCTGAACCGCATGCGCTCCTACCGCGACCTGCCCATGCGCCTGGGCGAGACCAGCACGCTGTTCCGCAATGAAGACAGCGGCGAGATGCACGGCCTGATCCGCGTGCGCCAGTTCACGATCTCCGAAGGCCATCTGGTGCTACGTCCCGATCAGCTGGAGGAGGAGTTCCGCGAGTGCCTGGCGCTGGCCAAGGAAATGCTGGGCACGGTAGGCCTGCTGGAGGACTGCACGTTCCGCTTCTCCCAGTGGGACCCCGCCAACCCCAAGAACAAGTACGAAGGCACCAAGGAGCAGTGGGAAGAGGCGCAGGCGGTGATGGGCCGCATCCTGGACAACCTGGGCCTGGAATATACCATCGGCATCGACGAAGCCGCCTTCTACGGTCCCAAGCTGGACATCCAGTACAAGAACGTGTTCGGCAAGGAAGACACGCTGGTGACGATCCAGATCGACATGCTTCTGGCCCAGCGCTACGGCATGGAGTACGTGGACAGCGACGGGCAGAAGAAAACGCCCTACATCATCCACCGCACGTCCCTGGGCTGCTACGAGCGCACCCTGGCCTACATGATCGAGAAGTACGCCGGCGCGATGCCCCTGTGGATCGCCCCCGAGCAGGCGCGCATCATGACCATCACGGACCGCGCGGACGACGCCGCCTACGCCCTGAAGGACAAGCTGGAAAAGGCCGGCATCCGCGTGGAAGTGGACAGCCGCAACGAGAAGATCGGCTTCAAGCTGCGCGAAGCCCGCACGGAGAAGATCCCTTACCTGCTGGTGCTGGGCGACAAGGAAGCCGAGGCCGGCACGGTGGCCGTCACCAAGCGCGGCAGCCAGGAGAGCGTGGTCATGTCTGCGGACGAGCTGCTGGCCCAGATGGATCGCGAGATCGCCGACAAGGTGCGCGACTTCTGATAGAACAACGAAACCCACCGGAACAGACTTTGGTCTGTTCCGGTTTTTTGTTGTGTTGCGGCCTGGTTCGTGGTATACTGATGGCGGCAGGTCCCCCTGCCCCATCAACGCGCCGGCAGGTATACATAAATGAATTCGAAGATCCTGCGCTATACGGTGCCGCCCGAGGACGACGGGCGGCTGGTGTGGCGGATCGCCCGGGGAAAAATGGGCGTATCCGCGCGCCAGCTTTCGCGCGCCAAAGTGATAAACGGCCTGATCCTGGACGGGGAAAGTGTGCACGCCGACCGGGCCGTGCGCGCGGGCCAGACACTGTGCATAGAAATATACGACGACGCGCCTGCGTTTGTCCCCGCGCCTGAAGAGGCGGAAGTGGACATCGTTTACGAAGACGAGGACATCTACGTGGTAAACAAACCCGCGCCCCTGGCGGTCCAGTCCTCGCCCAGGCAGAGCGACAATACGCTGGAAAACCGGCTGGCTTTCCGCTTTAAAGACGTACCGGGTTTCATTTTCCGGCCCGTGAACCGGCTGGACAAGGGCACCAGCGGCCTGATGGCCGCCGCGAAGCACGCCCACGCCCAGGCGGCGCTGGCAAAGCAGCTGCACACGCCCGCATTCGTGCGGGAATATCTGGCGGTGGTGCAGGGCGCGCCCGAACCCGCCGGCGGCGTCATCGACCTGCCCATCGGCAAGGCGGACGGCGCCACGGTAAAGCGCGAGGTGCGCCCGGACGGAAAGCCCTGCCGCACCCATTACGATGTGGTGTCGTCCTGCGGGGACATCTCGCTGGTACACCTCGTTCTCGAAACGGGCCGCACCCACCAGATCCGCGTGCACATGAGGGCCATAGGCTGCCCCGTGCTGGGCGACTTTCTGTACGGGGAGGAACGTCCGGACGTGCTGCCGGGCCGCTTTGCCCTGCACAGCGCCCGCATGCGTTTTCTTCACCCCCTGAGCGGGAAGGAGCTTGCGTTCTCCTCTCCCCTGCCGCCGGAACTGCAAAGCCTGATGTGCGGAGGTAAAACAGAGTGATGCACGCACGTCCCGCGCGCTTCGCGCTTTCGCTGATGCTGATCTTCGCCTGTCTTGGCAGCTTTGTAAGCCAAAGCGAGGACGCGCCCGCGCATTTCGTTTCGGGCACGGTGACCGCCGAAGGCGCCCGGCTGCGCGCGGAGCCGAGCCGCGCCTCTAACGAGCTCGTCCGCATGGGCTTTGGCACCGTACTTACCCTCACGGAGCTGGTGGCCGGGACGACGGAGGAATGGTATCAGGCCAGCCTCACATACCGGGGCAAGACATACGAAGGCTTCGTGCCCTGCCGCTTCGTTCGGGCGGATGAGCCGCTTTTGAACGAAAGAGGCGAAAGCGTGTATCCCGCCCTTCCCGTGCGCGTGAGCGCGGAGACCCTGAACCGCGGCGACAACCGCGTGGGCCACAACTGGCACACGGAGATATACGTAAACGGCCAGAAGCTGACCGGCGCCCGCACCCTGTCGCTGCGCCCCGGGGACGAAGTGCCGATCCGGGCCGTGATCACAGAAAATGATTCCCGTCCGGACACAGGAGAAGCCGAAACCCGCCTGACCCTTACGGAAGAAGGCCTGAAATACGGCTTTGACGCCGCTTTGGACGTGTACGTCACCGAGAACGCGGGACGCTACAGCGGCTATACCTGCCATTGGACGGTCACGTTTTATTTCCGCCCCGTGGGGTAAATTTTCAATACTTACCGCAAAAGCCTGCAAAAAGAAGGCTCTGAACCCCTCAGCAGATGGGGTTTCAGCGCCTTCATTTAGCTTTCGGCTGCCCTGTGCCGCCTTCTGTTTTTCCGCCTGTACTGACGCGATCCGCCTTCGATAAACGGTCAGGCGGAAATTCTATCCTCCGATCTCTACAAGCGCCTCGTGTATGGCCAGGATGTTCTCTAACTTCGTGTCTGTGGGCAGCTCGCAGCCCGGCATGAACAGCGCTCTGGCGTTGCTGACGGATGAAGCCGCATCGAGTATGGCCTGCCTGGTATGCGCCGCGTCACAGGTGTAAACGTCGGCAACAGGATCGATATTCCCGTTGAGCAGGCATTTGCCGTCCGCGATCTCAAGCGCCTGACGGAGGTCTACCAGATGATCGACGTCGACGATCGCGGCGCCGAGCGTCGAGGTGTATTTGATGATACCGGACGTGTTGCCGCAGACGTGCAACCGGCCCGTGACACCCAGCTTTTTCATGTGATCGTAGATCTTTTTGTGTACGGGGAAAACAAACTTCCCATACACGGCGGGTGAAACAAGCGAAGCGACTGGATCGGCGACGTAAACGTACTTCACGCCTTTTTCCGCAAGGCAGCCGATGAAATCAAGCGTGGTGTCGCTCACGATATCGAGCAGTTTTTCACAGGCTTCAGGCTCGTCCAGCATATCCACCATCAGGTCTTCCACGCCGCGCACGTTGCCTGCTACGGTCATCGGGCCTACCGCCAGCACCATGGGATCCACGTCCGGATCGGATAAAGCCCACTGGGCCGCCTTTACCAGATCGTAAAGGCGCGGTATATCCTTCGCCTTGAGCGGATGCAGCCTGTCCACTTCCGAAATATCGCTGAGTGCCGCCCTGGTCATCGTGGGCAGCTTGTCTTTGAAATACGTTACCTGGGAACCGTAGCCTTCGGCCTCACGCAGCAGATCGGATGCGATTTGTATAAAATCCAGCTTGAATTCTCTGGCTGCAGCAGCGGCTGCCTGGGCCATCTTTTTCCAGTCCTTGCAGTACGTCTCGATGTCCATGCCCCGACCGTCATTGGCAAAGCGGCACACGGCGCTGCCGATGACGATGAGGCTTGGACGGCGGTCGACTTTTTCACCTTTCAGGTAAGCGCCGAGTCTCTGCTTTGAATTCATGGTTCCACCTCAGTCTTTTTCGCGAATTGACATGCACATTATATAATCATATACCCACTAAGTCAATAGGCATTTATGTCGAAACATGCAAATCAGGCGCAACACGGTCCGTTGTATTCCTGCCGGACTGATCGCAGCAGATTGTTTCATATATATTCCAGATGCCGCACTTCATTTGACAAATCCTATTGTAGATGTTATCATATGATTGCAGAAGTATTTATCATGGGGAGGAGCGCATGAAAAAAGCCGTCGTCTGCGCGCTGGCGCTGTTGGCGCTTGGCTTTGCTGCGCTCTCTGCCCAGGCGGACACCGCCGAAAACATGCAGATCGTATATGAATACATCACCGAAACCCTTGGCTACAACCGGGCGGCAGCCTGCGGGATCATGTCCAACATCCAGTACGAAAGCAACTTCCGCCCGAACGCCGTCGGCGACGGCGGAAACGCCTACGGCATCTGCCAGTGGAACAGCCGCAGGCAGTCGCTGATCAACTACTGTGAGCGCAACGGCTTTGAGTCCTGGCAGGATATATACGGTCAGCTGGGATACCTGGGATACGAGCTGGTGAACAACAAAAAGAAGGTGGGCGCCTTTCTGTCCCAGGTGCCGGACACGCCCCAGGGTGCATACGACGCGGGCTGGTATTTCTGCGTGTATTTCGAGATCCCCGCCAACCGCTACGAAAAAGGCATCAAGCGCGGCAGGACAGCCGTGACCAAGTATCTCACCATGTACGGCGGCACGTACGAGACTTATGCGGTGCACTTCAGTGCCCAGGGCGGCAGCGGAGCGCCGGGTGACCAGAGCAAGATCGAAGGCGTGCCCCTCACCCTGAGCAGCCAGGTGCCCGTTCAGCCGGGGCACGTTTTTACCGGATGGAGTCCGGACCCGGACGCAATCGTGCCGGATTACGCTCCCGGAGACAGCTATACGGAGAACCGCAGCGTCACGCTGTACGCCGTATGGTCTCTGTACACGCCGGATGAGCTTATGTACCGCGTGGAGAGCGGCGCCTGCGTGATCACCGGCTACACCGGACAAAGCGCGCAGGTGACGGTGCCTGCCAGCATAGACGGCATAAAGGTGGAGAAGGTGCAGGCCGGCGCGTTCGGTCTTCTGCCCTCCCCCGGCACCGTGTACCTGCCCGCGACCGTAACGGACATCGAGGACGGTGCCTTCCCCTCAGGCGCGATGCTGGCAGCTTTTCCCGGAAGCTATGCCCACCGCTGGGCGCTCAAAAACGGCTTTGGCTGCCTGGTGGTGTTCGGCCCGAACACCTTCACGGCGGGCACGCTTCTGTCGGCCCTGGGGGAAGATGCGTTTTCGGGAACGCTCATCACCTGCGCGGACCTTTCCGCTTCCCGCGTGACCAGTCTGGACGCGTCGGTGTTTGCGTACTGCCCGAGGCTCAGGGCGGCGGCCCTGCCCGCAGGCATAAGCTATATCGCCCCGGGTGCGTTCCCGGCGGGCACCCTCATACTGGCGCCGGAAGGAAGCTGGGCAGAAAGCTACGCCCGCTCGGAAGGCTACGACTTTTTGCCCCTGAACTGAATAATTAACGCAATGGCTCTTGGCAGAAAGCGCTTTGGCGCTATAATATAAATCGTTATCTTTCAGAATACCCGGCGCGGCGCACAGCCCGCCGCTTACCCGAAGGGCGCACGCCCTCATATATACCACATTCGGAGGAAACTGCGTGCAGAATAAACATGCATCCGCCCGGCCCGCAAAGAAGGCCGCGGCGAAAAAGAACAGCGGAAAAACAAACCGCTACCTGCCTCTCGTGATCGCAGGCGGCCTTGCCTTTATCCTGCTCTGCTGGTTTTTGCAGGACAAGGTGTTTCCCCGCCAGCAGGACGAAAGCGTCGCCGTGCCGGAGATCGACGTAGCCGGTTCCGTTCGCATCACCGAGATCATGAGCTCCAACGCCTCTTCCATCCAGGATGACACAGGCGCCTATTCCGACTGGATCGAGATCACCAACGTTTCCGGTTCCGACGTGAACTTAAAGGGCTGGAAGCTCGCCAAGGACGCGAGCCTGATGCTCAAATACTTTGAGTTCCCCAGCCACGTGCTCAAAAGCGGGGAACGCGTGCTGGTGTTCTGCACCAGCACCACCAGGGACATCTACGGCTACACCTACCACGCGCCGTTCAAGATCTCTTCCTCCGGCGACACCATCATCCTGTTCAGCTCCGTAGGAACAGCCGTACAGTCACTGAACGTGCCGGAGCTTACCGCCAACACCTCCTACGCGGAGATAGACGGCAGCTTCCAAATCTGCGACGAGCCCACGCCCCTGATGGAAAACACCCACGAGAACTACCTCGCGCTGCGCTCCAACCGCCAGGTGAAGGACAGCCCCATCCGCCTGACCGAGCTGATGGCGAAGAACGTTTCCTACGCAGCGGACGAAAACGGCGAATACGTGGACTGGGTGGAGATCTACAATTCTTCCTCCTATTCCATCAGCCTGCAGGGCTACTGCTTAAGCGACAGCGAGGACAACCTGCGCAAATGGACCTTCCCCAACATATCCATTGACGCGGGCCAGTACATGATCGTGTACTGCTCCGGCTACGACCGGCGCGACGCCTCCAAACCGCTGCACACCAACTTCAAGCTGGCCACCGAGAAGGAAGGCATATACCTTACCGACTCCTCCGGCTACATCATAGACAAGGTGGAGTACGATCTGTTGAAAGCCGATCAGTCCCTGTCCCGGCAGTCCGACGAGGTTTGGGTGACAACCAAAGCACCAACGCCGGGCATGGCCAACACCTTTGCAAGCGCCGCGCTGATCTCCGGTCAGTTCGCGGCGCAAAATACAAGCGGGGTGTTTATCAACGAGATCATGGCGTCCACCTCGAAGACCAACGTGAACAACTCCAGTTACGACTGGGTGGAGCTGCGAAACGCCACGAACCAGAACGTGGACATCTCCGGCTTCGGCCTGAGCGACGACCCCGGGAAGCCCCGCAAGTGGCAGTTTCCGGAAGGCACCGTTGTTCCGGCAGGCTCGCTGATGGGCGTCTATTTAAGCGGCCTTGATGACAAAATGGGCGCGTACCTGCACACCAGCTTTTCCCTGTCCGCCACCGAGGGCGAAACGCTGGTGTTCAGCGACCCCGCAGGAAAGATCCTGGACCGCTGCCCGATGGGCCAGCAGTATACGGACATGTCCTATGGCCGCATGGGCACGAGCCTGGACAGCGGTTTTTACTACCTGGCCTCCGCCACCCCCGGCAGTGCCAACGCGGGCGCGGGCTACGAAGAGCGCATGCTCTCCCCCACCTTCTCCACCCAGGGCGGTCTGTTTGAGACAGGCGACTACCTGACGCTGGAGATATACTGCGAGGACGGCGCCACCATCTACTATACGCTGGATTCCTCCGAGCCCGATCCTACCGAAGTGAACGGCTACAGCTATTCCGTGGACCCGGAATACGCCTCCAGGCGCTCCGGCACCACCCGCACATATGTATACGAAGGTCCCATCCACCTGAGCGAGACCACGGTGGTGCGGGCCATCGCCGCCAAGAACGGGCAGCTCTCCTCCCTCATCAACACCCAGACGTACTTTTTCGGCGTACACCACACGATGCAGGTGGTTTCGCTGGTGATGGACCCCGAGGACCTGTGGGGCTACAGCAAGGGCCTGTACGTAAAAGGCCCGAACGCCACCTCCTCCGCCCCCTACGGCTCCATCAACAAGGGTGCCAACTTCTGGATGACCTGGGAAAAGACGGCCAACGTCGAACTGTTCGACGAAGAAAGCGGCACGATCCTCTCCCAGGGCTGCGGCGTCCGCCTGCACGGTCAGTACAGCCGCCAGGAGAACCAGAAGTCCTTCAAGGTGATCGCCAACTCCAAATACGGCCAGAACCGCTTTTACGCCAAGCTCTTCCCCAACCGGGACTATACCGAATATCAGTCCTTCCTGCTCAGGCAGTCCGGCCAGGATACCCGCTATACCCGCATGCGCGACAGTATCCTCTCCTCCCTCGCCGAAGGACTGGACGTGATGTATCAGGACACCAGCCTGGCCATCGTGTATTTAAACGGCGAATACTGGGGCCACTACAATATGCGCGAGCGCATCAATACCTACTCCATCTGCCAGTGGGAAGGCTGGGACACGAGCCTCAAGGACAGCATCGACCTGCTCAAGGCGAACGACAACCTGATGAAGGGCTCCAAAAAGACCTGGACGGAGTTCAAGGACTGGTACACCAAGAACGGCATCGACAATGACGAAGAGCTGGCCGTCGCCGAGCAGTACATCGACGTATGGAACTACCTCAACTACTGCGCCGTGGAAATCTACACCGGCAACACCGACCTGCTCAACTGCAAAAAGTACCGCTGCGCCGCGGTGGACGGTAAGTGGAGATGGGTGCTGTACGACTTTGACTGGGCCTTCTATACGGACACCAACTCCGTGGGCCGCTGGCTCAAGCCCGGCGGCGTGGGCGACGGCAACAAATGCGACAACTCCCTGTTTATCGCCCTGATGAAAAACCGCCGCTGCCGGGACTATTTCCTGTCGCTGTTCGCCGAAAAGCTCAAGAGCGACTGGTCCAGCCAGGCGATGCTGGTGCGCATCTCCGACCGCTACAACGAGCTGGAGCCGGAGCTTAGTCAGCACCTGAGCCGCTGGGGCGTTTCAAGCACGGAATACAACAACCACCTCAAGAAATTCGTCAATTACGCCAAGAACCGGCCGGGCCGCCTGCTGTACTTCTTCTATAACGCCCTGGGCAAGACCGAGTTCGAGCATTATTTCGGCGAGATCGCCCGCAGCGTAGACCTGATCGACGACAAGGGCAAGAGCTATTCGTACTATTAAGGGAGGCCGCATGGAAGAAAAGATCACCCGCCTTCCGGAAAGGCACGAAAAGAAATACTGGATCAACCCCAAGGACATGGCCGTGCTGCGCTCCCGCTTAAGCCGTGTGCTTGCGAGGGACAGTCACGCCGACAAAAACGGAAACTACTTTATCCGCTCCCTGTACTTTGACGACGCTTTCAACAGCGCCTACTACGATAAGATGGACGGCGTCGCCCACCGCGACAAGTACCGCATACGCATCTACAGCCTGAAGGAAGACATGACGTACCTGGAGCGCAAGCGGAAAGAAGGCAACCTCATCCAGAAGTCCGCCTGCCGCATCAGCCGGAGGCTGGCCGAACACCTGATCGAAGGCAACCCCGCCCCGCTGCTCAGGTATGACGACCCGCTGCTTCTGGACATGTACGCCGAGATGCGCAACCATCTGCTGCGGGCGAAGACCATCGTGGACTATACCCGTGAAGCCTTCGTGGGCCGAGTGGAAAACGTGCGCGTGACCTTCGACAAGCAGCTTGCCACCTGCCCCGGCAGCACCGACCTGTATAGCGGCCGTCTGCTCACGCTGAGCCCCCTGGACGACGGGCGCGAGATACTGGAAGTCAAATACGACCGGTATCTGCCGGACTTCGTGGCGGCGCTTCTGTACGATACGCCGGTAGAATACTGCGCCATCTCCAAGTACGTTCTGTGCCGCCGCTTTGAACCTCTCGCATGACGATTTGGCCGCGAGGCTGAACATAAACACTTTAATACCAATCGAAAGGGGACCGACCTCGTGAAAAACAGCAAAATCTTCCAGGAAATCTTTCAGAATCAGTCCATCGGCGCCAACTCTATCGCGCTGGTGATCTTTACGCTGCTGATGGCCTTCGCCGTTGGCCTGTTCATCTACTGGGTATACAAGAAGACCTTCCGCGGCGTGATGTTCTCCCAGAACTTCGCCCTGAGCCTGATCCTGATGACCACTATCACCGCGCCGGTGGTGCTGTGCATCCGCAACAACGTGGCGCTGTCCATGGGCATGGTGGGCGCGCTGTCCATCGTCCGCTTCCGCACGGCGGTCAAGGACCCGCTGGATACCGCCTACATGTTCTGGGCCCTCACCATGGGCATCCTACTGGGCGCCGGCCAGTTCCTTCTGTCCGCTATCGCCGTGGTGGGCATCGCGGTGGTGATCTTCGTGCTGCGCAGCGTGATCATGAACAAGGGCGAAGACAGCTACCTGCTGGTGGTGCGGGCCGACTCCGAAGGCGAGGCAAACGCGCAGAAGCTGCTCACAAGGGTGCGCTATCAGCAGCTCAAGAGCAAGACCGTGACCGGCAACGGCATCGAGCTGACCTACGAAGTGCGTGTGGAAAAGAGCGAAGCCTTCCTGAACAAGCTGCTCTCCCTGCAGGGCATCAAGGAAGCCTCTCTGGTGAGCTACAAGGCGGATACTCTGTAAGACGAAGAGAGATTTATACACCGGCGGCGCGGGAACGTTCCCGCGCCGCCGGCGTTTACTGTTTTGGGGAGCCTTATACCTCGAAATCACAGGCCACCGAGGCGGAGCGAACCTCGTGCATGCGCTTTTTGACGGGCATGTGCACCGGATGCGTCTGGTATGCATCGAAAGCGGCGCGGTCTTCAAACAGTGTGATCAGTGCCAGGTCGTAGGAGCGTTCGCTGCCCAGGATATCCTGCCCGGCCTCCAGGTCCAGCATGCCCTCGATCTTCCCCTTCATTCCGTAAAAGCCCTCCACCAAAGAAGGAAGTTCGCTTTTATACTCGTCCTTGATTTTGAACATGACGATATGACGGATCATGGTTTTTCCTCCTGAAATCCTTTTTTATGTCAGACCCTGCGCACTTCCTCGATCACGTCGTCCAGCACGCACATGGCGTACATGGTGCCTTTGCTCTCGCGGCGCTCGATGCACACGGTGTCCGTGTTGAGGGTGAGCGCAGTGCCGCTCTTCTGCCGGTACTCGAAGTCAAAAGGTTCCTTTACCACGAGCGCGCCGGCGAGGCGGCTGCCGTTGGAGCCGTTTTTGAGGAAGTTGAAACACTTTACGCCCTTTCCTCCGCGGGCCTGCAGATCATAGTCGATCAGAAGCACGCGCTTCATGAAGCCCTTGTCACTCACCAGCAGCGTCTCCCCTTCCTCACTGTTGGGGAAGGCAGCAAACACCTTGTCGTCCGCGGCAAGGCTGATTCCCTTTACGCCAGCGCCGGTGCGTCCGATCACTGTGATCTCCTCCATGCGGAAGTGCACGCTCATGCCGTTCTGCGTGAGGATCAGCAGGTTCTCTTCGTCCCCGAGTAGTGTGACCTGCTTCAGGCTGTCCCCCGCCTTGAGCCCGCAGGCCTGAAAGCGGGCGCGGTTGATATCGTACTCGCCGAAGGCAGTGCGCTTGACCACGCCGCCTTCGGAAACGAACAGCAGCGTTCCGTCGAAGGCACCGGGAGAAACCGCCAGCACGCTCACCGGTGCCTCTCCGGCTTCAAGGCCGGCCAGCAGACCGCCCGGGGGCGTGCCGCGGTCTTTCACGCGCACCTCCGGCAGCTTGTCCACAATAAGCGGATAGCAGTTGCCGCGGTTGGTGAAGAACAGAAGCCTTGTGTCCGTGTCGCAGCGGAAAAGGTGGTCCCCAACGTCCGCCGCCTCGCCGGAGGCGACCGCCTTGTCGAACAGACGGGGCGAAACGCGCTTCACGAAGCCCGCGCGGCTAATGTATACCAGCGCCTCGTCTGCCACGCGCGGCAGGGGCTCGGGCTCCTTTTCCTCAAAGGCGTCCACCAGCCTGGTGCGCCGGGGATCTGCGTATTTGCTTTTGACCTCCAGAAGCTCGTCCTTGATCACCTGCATTAGCTTTTTTTCGCTCTTCAAAATGCTCTCCAGGTATTTGATGAGCTTGAGCACCTGGGCGTATTCCTCCCGCAGGGTAAGGATCTCCAGGTTCGTGAGCCTCTGCAGGCGCATGTCCAGGATGGCCTGAGCCTGTATCTCCGTGAGGGAAAAGCGCTTCATCAGGCGCTCGCGCGCTTCCTTGGGGTTTTTGCTGGAACGGATGAGGGCGATCACCTCGTCCAGGTTGTCCACGGCGATGATCAGGCCCTCCAGGATGTGGGCGCGGGCCTTCGCCTTGTCCAGATCGTATTTCGTGCGGCGCAGCACCACGTTTTTGCGGTGCCGGATGTAATACTGCAGTATGGCCTTCAAACCCAGCTGCATGGGCTTGCCCTCGGCGATGCACACCATGTTCACGCCCACGGTGTCCTGCAGCTCACTGTATTTGTACAGGCCCGCCAGCACGCGCTCGGGGTCGGCGTCGCGCTTAAGTTCGATCACGGCGCGCATGCCCGTGCGGTCGCTCTCGTCGCGGATATCGTAGATGTCGGCAAAAAGTTCCTTCTTTTCCTCGGAGAGCCTCAGGATCTTTTCAAGCAGAGCGGCTTTGTTTTTACCGTAGGTCATCTCGGTCATCACCAGAAGTGTGCGGCCGTTCTGACCCTTTTCGATATCCACCTTGGCGCGCAGCTGCACCTTGCCGCGGCCGGTCTCGTAAGCCTGGTACAGCTCCTCGGTGCAGGCCAGCACGCCGCCGGTGGGAAAATCCGGGCCGGGGATGTACTTCATAAGCTCCCGCGTGGTGATGTCCGGCCTGTCCATCACGGCGATCACGCCGTCGATGGCTTCCCCCAGGTTGTGGGGCGGGATGTTGGTGGCTAGGCCCACGGCGATGCCGTCCGCGCCGTTTACCAGGATGTTGGGAAAGCTGCCGGGCAGAAGGTCCGGCTCCCGCTGGGTATCGTCAAAGTTCAGGTGGAAATCAACGGTGTCCTTGTCGATATCCTTGAGCATCTCCACGGCCAGCGGGGTCATGCGGGCCTCGGTGTATCGCATGGCGGCGGGACTGTCGCCGTCGATGGAGCCGAAGTTGCCGTGGCCGTCCACCAGAGGCGCGCGCAGGGCAAAATCCTGCGCCATGCGAGCCAGCGCGCCGTACACGGAAGAATCGCCGTGGGGATGGTATTTGCCCAGGCAGTCGCCCACGATGCGGGCGCATTTGCGGTGGGGCTTGTCCGGCGTGAGCGCCAGCTCCTGCATGGTGTAGAGGATGCGCCGCTGCACGGGCTTTAAGCCGTCCTCCACCCGGGGCAATGCCCGGTCCAGGATGACGTGCTCGGAGTAGGGCATCATGGAGGCGTGCATCACGCTCTCCATGGTCTTTTGCATGATGACCTCGGTCTTGACGCCTTTCATGGGCTCGTTTCGGGTCTTTTTGGGCATTTAGGCTCGGCCTCCTTCCTCGCCGACGGGCTGGAAGTCGTCTTTTTTGTTGAAATCGGCGTACATGAAGATGTAGTCCTTGCGGGGCTCCACCTTGTCGCCCATGAGGATCGTCACCATGCGCTCGGCTTCGGTGTCGTCCTCGATGGATACCTGGGTGAGCTTGCGGCCCTCGGGATTCATGGTGGTCTCCCAAAGCTGCTCCGGATTCATCTCGCCAAGGCCCTTATAGCGCTGCAGGGTATAGCCTTTGCCCACGCCCTTCATGGCTTCGTTCAGTTCCTTGTCGTCGTAGCAGTAAATGGATGTGTCGCCCTTCTGGATCTTGTACAGCGGCGGCATGCCCATGTACACGTGGCCCTCGGTGATCAGAGGCTTCATGTAGCGGTAGAAGAAGGTGAGCAGGATGGCCCGGATGTGCGCTCCGTCCTGGTCCGCGTCCGACAGGATGATGACCTTGTCGTACTTCAGGCGGCTCAGGTCGAAGTCCTCGCCGATGCCCGTGCCCAGCGCCGTGATCATGGAGCGGATCTCCTCGTTGGCCAGCACCTGGTCCAGGCGCTTCTTCTCGGAGTTCAGGGGCTTGCCGCGCAGGGGCAGTATGGCCTGAAAGCGCCTGTCGCGGCCCTGCTTGGCGCTGCCGCCGGCGGAATCGCCTTCCACGATGAACAATTCGTTGAGCTTGGCGTCCCTGCCCGTGCAGGCGGAAAGCTTGCCCACCAGGGGCGCGGCCTCCAGCTCGTTTTTCTGGCGGGCCACTTCCTTGGCCTTGCGTGTGGCCTCCCGGACTTTGGCCGCCTTTACGGCTTTGTCCAGGATCAGGCGGGCGGAGGTCTGGTTTTTGAGGTCCTCCAGGTGCACGGAAAGCTTTTCACCGATCCAGCCTTCCACGATGGGCCTCACCTCGGGATTGCCCAGGCGTCCCTTGGTCTGGCCCTCGAACTGGGGGTTTTTTACGTTCACGGCCAGCACCGCCGTGATGCCTTCCCGGTAGTCCTCACCCTGCAGGTTACTGTCCTTCTCCTTGAGCACGCCGGACTTGCGGGCGTAATCGTTGAACACCTTGGTGAGCGCGGCCTTGAAGCCGGTCTCGTGGGTGCCGCCCTCCGGGGTGGGGATGTTGTTCACGAAGGAAAAGATGCTCTCGGTGTAGGAATCCGTATACTGGATGCAGGCGCGTATGCGCATGTCCCCTGTGTCGCCCTCCAGCAGAATGGGCTCGGTGATGGTGGTCTTGTCCTTGTTCAGATAGCCCACAAAGTCGGTAAGGCCGCCGTCGTAGAGGTATTCGATGCGCCGGTACTTTTCGTCCTTCACGCGCTCGTCGGTAAAGATGAACCGAACGCCCTTGTTTAAATACGCCAGCTCCCGTATGCGGTGGCGCACGGTGTCGCCGTTAAAGCTGATGTCTTCAAACACGCGCTCGTCCGGCAAAAAGCATATGGTGGTGCCGCGCTTGCGGGTGTTGCCCAGTTTTTCCAGCGGCGCCACCGGGCGGCCGGAAATGATCTTGTGGGTCTTGGGGTCTTCCACGCTCTCAAAGCGCATGAAATAGTGGGTAAAGTCCCGGTATACGTCCACGGTGCACCAGGCGCTCAGGGCGTTCACCACGCTGGCACCCACGCCGTGCAGGCCGCCGGAATAGGCGTAGTTCTTGTTGTCGAATTTTCCGCCCGCGTGCAGCTGGGTGTAGATGACCTCCACCGCGCTCACGCCGAGCTTGGGGTGGATGTCCACAGGCAGGCCGCGGCCGTTGTCGGTCACCTCGCAGGAGCCGTCCTTTTTGAGGGTGACGCTGATCTCGGAGGCGTAGCCGTTCGAGGCCTCGTCGATGGCGTTGTCCACGATCTCCCAAACCAGGTGGTGCAGGCCCCGGCTGCCGGTGGAACCTATATACATGCCCGGGCGCATGCGCACTGCGTCAAGGCCTTCCAGTACGGTAATATCTTTTGCGGTATAATCCTGTGCCATGCATTTCCTCCGCGTGATGTATCCGCCCGTGCGGACTGTGATAGTATGATATCCTATATAATCTCAGTTTGTTTATATCACAAAAAAAATACGCTTGCATTTCAGATATGTGTCATATATAATACAAAAAAGAATTTCAGGCGGGGTGCGCGGTATGGAAGAGGTACGTTTTTCCGTCACGACGGTCATGGACGAAAAGCTGGCGCTGTCCTTCGAAAACAGGGTGCATAAGCTCCGGTATCTTGCGTTTTATGCGCTGCTTGCGATTTTTTCGGTCTGGATGGCTGGCGACAGCGCAAACCGGCAGTTGTGGGGGTTTTTCTGGTTATACGTTGCGCTCATCGCAGCGATACTGCTGAAATACTTTGTTTTCAGCCGGCGGCAGCACGTGCGCAAAACGTTTGAATCCTACCGGTCGCTGTGCAAGGCCGACCCGAAGAAAACGGCCTGGTTCACCGACAGCGATATCGTATACCGCGACGAAAACACCGGCAGCGTCGTGCACATCTCCTACGCAGACATTTTCCGCCTGCTGGAGACTAAAGACGCGCTGTATCTGCTGAACAAAAAGGCAGCCGTCGCCGTCTGCGTAAGCAAATCGGGCTTTACGCAGGGCGGCCCCGAAGGGCTGATCGCGTTCCTGGCGGAGAAGAAGCCGGGACTCAAGCCGAAAAGGTTCTGCATCATGTAAATAACCGATACTGCAAAAGAGGGCCGCGTCAATGCGCAGCCCTCTGTCCTTCATAACAGCAGATCAGATATCGCATTTCTCCCACATGCGGCTCTTTGCCGACCTTGCGGCGGCTTCCATCACTGCCTGGAGCTTTACGGCTTCGTCTATGCCGCAGGCAGGCTTTTTGCCGTGGGCCAGGCAGTCCAGGAAAGAGTAATAGCAGTGGATGTGCCCCCGGTCCCAGCCAACGGCGTTTTTGGGCGGCAGGAAACTTCCGGCAGGCGCGGGATAGCGGGCCATGCATTCGATGCGGGTAAAGCCGCGCTTTCCGCCGTAGGGCGCTTCCGGCAGGGTATTGTCGTAATACCACAGCCAGCCCGGCTCCATCAGGTCAAAGCGCAGGGCGCCTTTGTCCCCGTAGATCTCGAAAGACAGTTCGTCGTTGGCTCCGGTGGATATCTTGCCGGCCTCGCAGAAGCCCAGCGCGCCGGAAGGCAGGCGCATGGTGATGAGCGCGTGGTCCTCCCCCAGGTCTTCGCATCTTCCCCCGTCCTTTGTGGGCCGGGATGCGTACACGGTGTTGGAAGCGCACATGACCTCGTCCGGAAAGCCCACCAGTTGGCCGAGCAGGTCCAGGGCGTGGCTGGCCAGGTCCAGGATCACGCCGCCCTGAGCACCCTGCTTCCAGCCCATAGGCTTGTTGGGGTCCACGCTGCCGGAGTGCAGGTATCGGGCTCCAAAGCACATGATCCTGCCGATCGCGCCTTCCTCTGCAAGCTGCTTTGCCCGCAGGGTGGCGGGCAGAAAGCGGTTGTTCATCACCATCTGGACGGTGCTGCTGCTTTCCTTCGCCGCCGCCTGTATGCGCCTGGCGCTTTCAAGCGTCGTAGTGAGGGGCTTATCGATGTACAGGTGCTTTCCGGCCTTCAGAAGCGCCAGCACCATCTCCTCGTGCAGGGAGTTTGGCGTACACACGCTCACTGCGTCGATGTCGTCCCTCTCAAGCAGCGTCCTCCAGTCGTCCGTACAGCTTTCAAAGTCCGCGGCCTCCATGCCCGCCTTCGCGTTGTCCAAATGTCCGGAGCACAGGCACTTGAGGACGGGCCTGAAGTCCAGGTCCCGGTACATGAGCGGTATTGCCCTCAGGGAATAGGTGTGCATGCGGCCCATGAAACCCCAGCCGATCACGGCGATGTTTATATCCTTCATAGCTTTCTCCCGACGTCTTTTCTAAATCACAGTCCCAGCCCTTTGCTGAGGGTGACGATAAAGTCCTGCACGTTGGTGATGATCCCCCGGCTGGACAGGCTGCCCCGGTCCGTGAGCTTGTTTACGGCGAACTCCGAGATGTCCACACAGTAGAAGTACACCTGCCGCACCGTGCCGTCCGGCATCACCCGATAGCTGGGCGTCATGTTGCCCACGGCGATGGAGTGCAGCATGGTGGCCATGCACAGTACCAGGGTGGCGCCGCGAAGCTGGTCCCGCATGCGGTCCTGGGCCCTGTACACGTCCCCGATCACGGGCGGCAGTGGTCCGTCGTCGCGGATGGATCCCGCCAGAACATAGGGCACGCCGTGCTTCTCCAGATTGTACATGATGCCGTCTTCGATCTTATGATATTCCAGAAAGGGCCTGATCCCGCCAGAGAGCTTTACCTCGTTGATGGTAGTCAGATGGTTGTAGTGCCCGCCGGGCTGGCTGCGCTGCGTGTATATGTCCTGCCCCAGCGCCGTCTTCAGATACGCAGCTTCCAGGTCGTGGGTGGCCAGGGCGTTGCCCGCCAGCACGGCATGAACGTATCCGGCGGAGATGAGCTTTGAAAAGGCGCTACGGGCGTCATAATCGAAGGCGAAGGCCGGGCCCATCACCCATACGATCTTTCCGCGCTCCCGGTCGTGCTTCAGCACGCTGTACAGCTCGTCATAATCCCGGGAAAAGGCCGTCTCCCGCGAGCGGTTCTGCCGGAAGGAGAACGCGTCGGCTGAAGAATCCGTTTTCTCCTCGAAGCCGTCCGTATGCACGAAGATGCCCTCTTCGCAGTTCTCCGTGCGGCCGGTCACCACCAGATCGCCTTTCTTCAGCAGGCGGAATTCCTTTACGACGATCTCTCCGTCCCGCCAGACGGTTGCGCAGTCCATGCGGCTTTCCTTCGCCATGCGCCAGATGCCGCCGATCCTGAAGTATTCCGGAAATATGCTGGTGGCGTGAAAATTTCTCGGGGCCGTTCCGTCCGCAGGCGCCGGGCACAGGGCCGCGTCGGGGGCCTGAACAAACCGACCTAAGGAGAAATCCGGCGCATTGTATTTTCTGAGCGACCAAGACATACGCAACAGCTCCTGGAAACGGTGATCTTCCGGGAAGGCAAGGATAACGCCCGGCTGTCCGGAGGCTGCCTTCCTTTTGTGAAACCATGATACGCCTTGCGGCGCGCACTGTCAAGCTCCAGGATAAAGTTGGCAGGCAAAAACGCATGCGCGCACAGGTTTTTCCCTTTGGCGGCCCGGTTTTTCTTGACATTGCGGGCGGATGGGTTTATGCTTTGTGCTATGGAACGCAAACCCTTTTCCCGGCATATCCCCCATTCACACCGAACGGCGCAGGAGGTACGCAGGCATGGCATTTCAACTGGCAAAAGACAGAAAGGCCCTGGCGCTCATCGTGACCGCGAAGGGCGCTTCGGAGCAGGAGAGCTACGCGGCGACAGAACTGAGGAACTATCTTACACAGATCAGCAACGCAGCCTTTGACGTCGTTCAGGAAGCCGCGGAAGGAAAGAACATCTTTGTGGGCGCCGCCGCGCGGGAGCTGCTCGGCCCGGACGACGGCCTGGGCGAGGACGGCTTCCGCCTGAAAGTGACGGACGAATGCGTCGCCATAGACGGCGGAAAGCGCGGCGTGATATACGGCGTGTACGAATTTCTGGAAACGCTGGGCTGCCGCTTCTTCACCCCGGAATGCGAAAAGGTTCCCGTGATCCCTTGTCTGTACGCCGAGCCTGAGGACAAACGCAGTGTGCCCGTCTTCGAGTACCGCGACCACAATTACCATTACTTCAGGACCTGCCCGCGCTTCGCGGCGAAAACGCGCCTGAACGGCAACAGCGCAAATATTCCGGAACGTTTCGGCGGGCACAACGCCTATACCTGGTTTGTGCACACCTTTGAAAACCTGGTGCCCACCAAAGTGTACGGAGAAGAGCACCCCGAATACTTCGCCATGTACGACGGCAAGCGGCGCACCCTCGACCGGGGAAGGACGCAGCTGTGCCTCACCAATCCCGAAGTGCTTTTTATCGCTACAGAAAGCGCCCGCAGGGCCCTAAAGGAGCATCCGGGCACGCGCATCATTTCGATCTCGCAAAACGACGTGACTCCCGGCTGCCAGTGCGCAAACTGCCTGGCTGCCGACCGGGAGGAAGGCAGTCCCGCGGGCACGCTTCTGCGCTTCGTGAACGCCATCGCCGAAGCACTGGAGCCGGAATTCCCGGACGTGATATTCGACACCCTGGCCTACAACCATACACGTCCCGTGCCGAAGATCACGCGGCCCAGGCACAACGTATGCGTGCGGCTGTGCTCCATAGAGTGCTGCTTTTCCCACCCCTTTGAGACCTGCGACGACGACAGAGGCGTGACGCTTCCGGACGGCACGAAGTCGTCCTTCATCCGCGACCTAAGGCAGTGGGGCGCGTATCACGACCGGCTGTACATCTGGGATTATACCACCTGCTTTGCCCACTACGCGGCGCCCTTCCCCAACTGGCGCACGCTGGCGCCCAACATGCGCTCGTTTGCAAACAATCACGTGAAGGGCGTGTTCGAGCAAGCCAACGGCTCCGTGCGGGGCGGCGCGGACTTCAACGAAATGCGTGCCTACCTGATCGGCAAGCTTTTGTGGGACCCCTGGTGCGATGCCGAAAAGCACATCCGCGAGTTCAGCGACTTCTACTACGGCGCGGCGGGCAAATATGTGCGCGAGTATATCGGCGCGCTGTGCGATCGGGCGGAAAAGGACGATATCCACGTGGGCTTCAACGACCAGACGGAAACGCCACTGTACGATGAAAAGATGCTGGCGCAGCTGGACGAAATCATGGACAGGGCGGAAGAAGCCGTGCAGGGCGACGTGATCCGCCTGTTCCGCGTGAAGAAGGCCCGCATGTGCGTGCGCTGGGTGCGCCTCAAAAACAAGAACATGCGCGGAGAAGAAATGGACCCCCAGGAGGTCAGCTCCTTCTTTACCGACTGGCGGGCCTACGGACTGGGCCGGCTGGACGAATGGGTGAACATCGAGACCACCCACCGCGCCCTCGTAAAGCGCGTGTGGCGCGGCGTGCAGTTCTACGACCACTGGGTGGCCGAGGGACCGGAACTGTATTAGCGCGCGTTTGCTTTGCTTGCAAAGGATCAAGGCTTTGTCCCGCAGCACGATAACGGAGGAAACAGCATGTTTTTAAGCAACGAAGAGCTGAAAAAAGTGTATTTCGGCGCCTATTCCTTGCATGAGACAAAAGACGGGTACCTGCAGGCGTTCCAGTATTCGTCAGAGCAGATGGAGTATTTCCGCAACGCCTCCGAATTCTGGTACGACCGCTGCATGGCGTCCACTGCCAAGACCCTTGAGTTCATCACAGAGGCTGAAAAGATCGCCTTCGATTACCGCTTCGCCTGGACCGGCTCGCAGGATTCCTTCGAGCTGGCGGTGGACGGGCTGATCAGCCGGATATGGTACGTGAAGGACCTTGCGCCGGAAGGCCGCCTCGAATGCGAGCTGCCCGCCGGCAGGAAGAACGTGACTGTGTATCTGCCCGCCGACGCCACGGTGCTGATCCGCCGCTTTGAAACGGACGCCCTGTTGGAAAGGCCCAAAAAAGCCTGCCGGGTGCTGTGGCTCGGAGATTCCATCACCCAGGGCTTCGGCCCCCTGCGCTCCGGCCTGACTTACGTGAGCGTGGCCAACCGGCTGCTGAACTGGGATCTGATCAATCAGGGCATCGGCGGCTACGTGTACGACAGCGGCTCGGTGATGAGGATGGAAGGCTACAGGCCGGACAAGATCGTGGTGGCGCTGGGCACCAACCAGTACGGTTCCCCCACTATGGAGGCTGTGGAGGCATTCTACGAAAAGCTCATGTCGGTATACGGCGATACGCCCGTGCTGTGCATTTCTCCCCTGTGGCGGGGCGATTCTCCCGAAGGCCTTCCCACGCTGGTAAGGTTCTGCGAAGGCGTGAAGTCCATCGCCGGGAAATACCCCAACGTATCCGTGATCGACGGCTTTGCGCTGGTGCCGCACCTGCCCGAATACTTTATAGACAACCTGCACCCCAACTGCCTGGGCGCCGAGACCTACGGCAGGAACCTTGTGGAAGCCATACGCAGGATCGGTTTTTGAAAAACGTTTCTCAATCGCACGCAACGGAGGACGTAAGCTCCATGAAGATGACCGTAAAAAACGCGCTCGGGCAGGAACTTGCCTTCACTGAATCGGACGACGAATGCCTGCTCTGCCTGAGCCGCCCCTGGGAGGAGGGAGACACGGTAGAGGTATCCTGCCCGCCCAAGTCCCATCTCTGGCTCAGGATGAGCGCTTCGGTTCCGGAGGGCGAGGTGTTTTGCCCGGATGGGCGGCTGGTCTGGCGCGTTCCGGCGAAAGAACATCGCCTGGCCTACGCGCCCGGGGCCTTTGAAGCAGAACGGAACATCCTTTCCGCCCGCCTTATGACAAGTGACGAGATACACTGCCTGCGGGACGTGGCCCGAAATCCGCTGGATCTTCGCGGAGACACCGGATTCTTTCCCCACTGCACGGCAAACGTGGAGACCCGGAACGAATCCGTGTTTGCCGCCCGGAACGTGATAGACGGCCTGCGCCACAATACCTCCCACGGCAGATGGCCTTTTGAGAGCTGGGGCATCGGCGCCCGGGAGGACGCCTGGTGCCTGCTGGATTTCGGCAGGACCGTTTTCGCCGAAAAGATGGCGCTGACCCTGCGGGCGGACTTCCCCCACGACGCGTACTGGGTGAACGGACACGCGGTGGATTCCAATGGGGACGACATCGCCTTTGAGCTTGAGAAGACCGGGGAGAGGCAATGGATCGGCCTGGGCGGAAGGCGCATACGCTGGCTCAGGCTGGAGCGCATGGTAAAGAGCGACGATCCCTCTGCTTTCCCCTCCCTGCGGGCGTGGGAAGTGATCGGGCGGGACGAATGACCCGGGCGGAAGCATACCCTTTACTGATGAAAGGCGGTAAACCGAATGCCCTTTGAGATCGTACGCAACGACATCACGAAAATGAAAGTGGATGCCATCGTGAACGCCGCGAACCGTTCCCTGCTGGGCGGGGGCGGCGTGGACGGCGCCATCCACCATGCCGCCGGACCGCTTCTGCTTGAGGAATGCAGGCAGCTTGGCGGCTGTGAGACCGGAGAAGCAAAGCTCACCCGGGGCTATCAGTTGCCAGCAAAATTTGTGATCCATACCGTGGGCCCCATATGGCACGGCGGAGAGCAGGGGGAAAAGGAGCTGCTCACGGCGTGCTACCGGAACTCCCTTGAGCTGGCGGACCAAAACGGCTGCGAGACCGTGGCGTTCCCGCTGATCTCCGCGGGCGCCTACGGCTATCCCAAGGACCAGGCGATGGACGTGGCCGTGAGCGCCATCACCCATTTTCTGCTGGATCACGAAATGACCGTGTATCTGGTGGTATTTGGCCGCACCGAATTCATGACCGGCAAAAAGCTCTTCCGGGACATTCAGGAATATATCGACGACGTCTACGCAAAAACCCACGTTCGGGAAAACACCGAGCGGTACCGGGAGAGAAAGTGGCGCGACGACGAATCCGAAGCGCTGGACATGGACACGGAGCTTGCGCCGTGCACGCCTGAAGAAGAATGTGAGGCCCCGAAGCGCGGCCCTTCCTTCTTCCGCGGGAGGAAAGCGGTCCCGCCTGTGTCCGCCGATAAGGCGTTTTCCTACAGCTCCGAAAGAGCAGTGGGGTCCAACAAAGAAGGGCTTGCGTTCATCACCGACAGGTCGGGTTGGGAAGACCTGCTCCGCAGGACGGACGAGAGCTTTTCCCAGGCGCTGATGCGCATGATCGACGAAAGGCACATGACGGATACCCAGTGCTACAAGCTGGCGAACGTGGACAGAAAGCTGTTCAGCAAGATCCGCTCCAACCCGGATTACCGGCCCAGCAAGCCCACCGTGTTCGCCTTCGCCATAGCGCTGAAGCTTACGCTTAACGAAACCCGGGAGCTGCTGAGCAAGGCGGGCTTCGCCCTCTCCCACAGCAGCAAGTTCGACATCATTCTGGAATACTGCATCGGGACCAGGCACTTCGACATAAACGAGATCAACCAGATCCTGTTCGAGTTCGACCTGCCTTTGCTTGGCAACAGCCGGAGCGAATAGCGTACTCAATAAAGCGGTCGGCGGACATCTTCCGCCGGGAAAGGAAGGCTACCATGCTGGAAATCGGAACGAAAGCCCCGGACTTCACCCTGCCCGACCAGAACGGAGACATGCGCTCGCTGAAGGACTTTCGCGGGCAGAAGGTGATTTTGTATTTCTACCCGAAGGACATGACCGCCGGCTGCACGAAGCAGGCGCAGGGCTTTGCCGCGCTGAACGCCGAGTTTCAAAACCGCGGCGCGCAGGTAGTCGGCATCAGCAAGGACAGCGTCGCCTCCCACAAGAGGTTCGAACAGGCGCATGCGCTGCCCTTCATCCTGCTGTCCGACCCGGAAAAACAGGTGATCCAGGCCTACGGCGTGTGGCAGGAAAAGAAGAACTACGGCAAGGTCACCATGGGCGTGGTGCGCAGCACCTACCTGATAGACGAAAACGGCGTGATCCTGAAGGCGTTTGAAAACGTGAAGGCGGCGGACAACCCGGCCCGCATGCTTCAAGAGGTATAAAGCCCATGAAACGGCCCAACATCATCTTTTATTTCTCCGATCAGCAGCGCTGGGACACCATGGGCTGCTACGGGCAGAGACTGAACGTGACGCCGGTATTGGACGCACTTGCCGGGGAAGGCATGCTGTTTCAAAACGCCTTCACCTGCCAGCCGGTGTGCGGGCCCGCCCGTGCCTGTCTGCAGACGGGCATGTACGCCGCGGAGGTGGGCTGCCACACGAACCACCGCATCCTGCCGGAGGGCATGGACACGCTGGCGCGCCGCCTGGCCGCGGGCGGCTACGAGACCGCGTACGTGGGCAAGTGGCACCTTGCCAGCTGCGAAGGCAGTTCCTACCGCACAGAGGCCGTGCCGCCCGAGAGGCGCGGAGGCTATCAGTACTGGATGGCCGCCGACGCGCTGGAGTGGACGAGCCACGGCTACAACGGCTATGTGTTTGACGGCGATATGCGGCGGCACGATTTCGTGGGCCACCGCATAGACTGCATAAACGCTTTCGCGGTGGACTACATCCACAAGTACGCCGAAGGCACGCGGGAGAAGCCGTTCTTCCTGTTCGTGAGCCAGCTGGACCCGCACCACCAGAACGACCGCAACCGCTACGAAGGTCCCGACGGCAGCAAGACCCGCTTCAAAGACTACGACGTGCCGGGCGACCTCGCCGGCAAGGGCGGGGACTGGCGGGACAACTATCCCGACTATCTGGGCCAGTGCAATCTGCTGGATCAGAACGTAGGCAAACTCATGGACGCGCTGGAGGCGGCGGGGCTCAAGGACGACACGGTCATCCTGTACTCCTCCGACCACGGCAGCCATTTCCGCACGCGCAACGCGGAATACAAGCGCAGCTGCGAGGACGGATGCCTGCACATCCCGCTGATCGCCTGGGGCGGCCCGTTTGCGAGCGCGGGGAAAACGGACGAGCTGGTGAGCCTGATAGACGTTCCGCCCACGATCCTGGACCTGGCGGGGCTGGACATACCCGCCCACTACCGCGGGCATTCTCTTTTGCAGCTGGCGAAGGGCGACACTTCCGGCTGGCCGGACGCCGTATACGCGCAGATCAGCGAGGCAGAAAACGCACGCACGGTGCGCACAAAGAAGTGGAAATACTGCGTGTGCGCCCCGGTGTTCGACCCGAAGGAAGTTTATCCCAAGACGTACGTCGAGGAAAAGCTCTACGACCTGGAAAACGACCCGTACGAGAACACGAATCTGGTAAGCGACCCGGCGTATGCCAAGGTGCGCGCGCAGCTTAAACAGCGGCTCAAAGCCTTCATGCGTTACGCGCACGAGCCGGAGGCCGAGATCCTGCCGGCACCCGGAAGTCCGGCAGTTTGAACGCCGTTTCCGATACGGGCAAAAAAACCGGCCGGGCATAAAGATCTCCTGCGCCGCCGGCCCGATATGGCGCGTTTGAGGAACAGACTTATACAAGGAGGCACAGTATGCAAAGAGGCTATACAATTCCCCTGATCGACCTGAGCAACGACACGTTCCGCCAGAGCGTGGTGGACCGGGAAAAAGGACAGTATCTCGGCCACCCCACCACAGTGCTGCTGGACGACGGCAGGACCATCGTTACCGTGTACCCCAAGAGTCACGGCAGGGGCCCCATCGTTATGAAGAAGAGCTTTGACGGCGGCGTGAGCTGGACAGAGCGCCTGCCCGTGCCGGCTTCCTGGGCCACCTCCCTCGAGGTGCCCACGCTGTACCGGACAGAAGGTCCGGACGGAAAAAAGCACCTGATCATGTTCAGCGGCCTCTACCCCATCCGCATGGCCCATTCTGAAGACGAAGGCGAAAGCTGGAGCGAGCTTGAGCCGATCGGGGATTTCGGCGGCATCGTGGCCATGGGAGATGTGACCCGGGTGGGCAAGGGAGAGTATCTCGCCTTCTTCCACGACGACGGGCGGTTCATTTCACCCTCAGGCACGGACCTGACCGAAGTCTATGTGACGGGCGAAGGGCCCGACGCCGCGTCCCGCATCGTGTATTCCTCCTCGGACGGAAAGGGCGGATGGGTGCCCTACAGCGTATGGAACTCCACTAGCCTCGTGCAGGATCTTCCCGGCAGCAAGTGGAGAAAGCGCTTTACCACGCACTCGGATGTGGAAGGGTCTGCCGCACGGCGCGGGCGCTTTACCGTTTACAGCGTGCGCAGCCGGGACGGCGGACTTACCTGGGGAGAGCTCAGGCCCGTATGCTCCCACGACACGGCCAGCCTGTGCGAGCCCGGCGTAGTGCGTTCGCCGGACGGAAAGCAGCTGGCGATGCTGCTGAGGGAGAATTCCCGCAAATACAACTCCTTCGTCACCTTCTCGGACGATAACGGCGTCAGCTGGTCAGAGCCCCGCGAGCTTCCCGGCGCGCTGACCGGGGACAGGCACACGATACGGTATCTGAAGGACGGGCGGCTGATCGTATCCTTCCGGGACATGTGCCACGAATCGCCCACCCGGGGAGACTGGTGCGCCTGGGTCGGCACGTACGACGATATTGTTTCCGGGCGTGAAGGCGAGTACCGCATACGGCTGATGAAAAACCATGACGGCTGCGACTGCGCCTATCCCGGCGTGCTGGTGCTGCCGGACGGCACCGTGGCCGCCACCACCTACGGCGCATGGACGCCGGGCGAAAAGCAGTATATCGTTACCGTGCGCTTCAAACCTCCGGTGCTTGCCTGATATAAACGGACATAACATTCACAGGAGGCGCAGCCATGTCACAGACGTTTCCCAGGACAAAGGTTGAAAACATCTCCCTGCCCCGCATGCTGATGGGCACCAACTGGATGCTCGGCTGGAGCCACACCTCGGTCTCCGCCGACCATATGATCAAAAACCGCTATCAGGCGCCGTCCTCCTTCCGGGCGATGGCGGAAGCCTACCTCTGCTGGGGGATCGACGCCATGATGGCTCCCTTCGGCGGGCACGATGCGCTTCTGACCGGTTTGAGCGAAGCGGAGCAGGCCCTGGGCCGACACATCATCAGGATTGATACGCCCGTCATAGACGTGTCCGACAGCCGCCAGGCCCGTTCAGATGCGGAGAAGGTGATCGCCCAGTGCGCTTTCAACGGCAGCGAGATCTGCCTGATCCACCACTCCTCCGCCGAAAAACTGGTGAACAAGCTCAAGGGCACTATGGACCGCCTGCCGGATTACCTGGACATGATCCGCCAGCACGGCATGGTGCCGGGGCTTTCCGCCCACATGCCGGAGCTGATCCTGTATTCGGACGAAAACGGGTACGACGTACAGACTTACATACAGATCTACAACTGCGCAGGCTTCCTCATGCAGATCGAGATCGAGGGCGTGCGCGCCATCATAGAAAACGCGAAAAAGCCCGTGATGACCATTAAGCCCATGGCCGCGGGCCGCGTTTCACCCTACGTGGGCCTTTCCTTTTCCTTCGCCACGCTGCGCCCCTGCGACATGGTGACGGTGGGCGCCCATACGCCGGAGGAAGTGGACGAAGACGCGGAAATCGCCCTGGCGGCCATCGAACGCCGCTATCCGGACATGCAGCGCCGCTCCACTCCCAGCAAGACGGCGGCCCTGGGCGGAGAGATACGGCAGCATTTCCCGGGCTGAAGCAGGTGACGTGAAATGAAGGACTGGTGCATCCGGCTGAGCGGAGTTTCGGAAGAGCAGATCCGCTTTGCCCTGAAGGAGCTGCGCGCCGTGATAAGCAGCTATGCCCACGGACAGCCCTCGGCAAAAGCGTATGAAGACGGCATGAACGCCGTCTGCCTGTCCGTGCGCAAAGACAGTGTTCCCGCAAACGGATATCGCGTCAAGATCGAAGAGCCCTCGGGCGGGCGGCAGAGGGTCTTTATAGACGGCAGCGATCCTGAAGCGCTCACCTGCGGCGTGATGGACTTCTGCCATCGCTGCCTGCCCCGGGCGGCCGTGAGCCACACGACGGCAGACCCGTACTATTTCCGGGCGCTGTTTGAAAAGGACTTCCTGCCGCCGGAAGAATATGATAGCGCGCCGCGCATCCCAAAGCGCGGGCTGTGGACCTGGGGCCGCGCAGTATACGACTGGCGCGGGTATCTGGAAAACATGGCGCGCCTCAGGCTGAACGAATTGATCCTGTGGAACGATTTCGCGCCTCTCAACGGGCAGGATATCGTATCCTATGCCCACGAACTGGGCATACGCGTCATCTGGGGCTACGCCTGGGGCTGGGACACCGCCATGCGGCTGGATACCTCCGAGGAAGCCGCGCAGCGCATCATCGACAAGTACGAAGAGGAGTATTCCGATCTCGGCGGGGACGGCATCTACTTTCAAAGCTTTACCGAGACCTCCCGGGAGACGCTGGACGGCGTGCTGATCGCCGAGGCGGTGACTGAGTTTGTGAACCGCACGGCGGCCAAGCTGCTTCAAAGGCATCCGGGCCTGAGGCTCCAGTTCGGCCTGCACGCGGATTCCGTCAAAAACCGCCTGGAGGCAATCGCCAAAGTCGATCCCCGCATAGAGATCATCTGGGAAAACTGCGGCGGTTTCCCCTACCACGCGTCGCCCGGCGTGATCGGCGACACAGTGAATACGAAGGCTTTTACCGAAAAGCTGCTCGCGCTGAGGCCGGGCGCCGCTACAGGCACAGTGCTCAAAAGCATGATCCAGCTGAACTGGCCCGCCTTTACCCATCAGGCAGGGCCCGAAAGGCTGGGCTGTGCGGACGAAAAAACGATACAGGCCCGTTTCAAAGACGTTCGCCGCATCTGGCGGTATATCTCGGCAGAATGGCTGGACCACGGCGAAATGTGCCGGGACGTTCTGCGCCTGTACGCCCAGAAAGAAGATACGGCGGTGTACTGCCTGGTGGAGGACGGGCTGTTTGAAAGGGAGATCCCTCTGCCCGCAGCACTGTACGCGGCGCTTGCCTGGAACTGGGATCAGGACTGGCGGACGCTCGTGTACGAAACGGTCTTACACGGGCAGGTGCTTATATAAGCCCGGCTTCCGTCAGAAACAAACACAAAAGCACGAAACCTGCGGGAACACCCCGCAGGTTTCTGTTTGTATGTGTGCAGATGTCTGTCGCCTTATTCAGCCACGGCCTGCTCGGTCTCGGAGAGGGCGAACATGGTGATGAACATCGTTTCCAGGTCGTCAGACGCGGTCCAGAAGCGGTAGTACATCCTGCCGGTGGGAACGGCGAGCCTGTGGGCTTTTTCGTCTTCCTCGTGGACGTATATGCTGGTGGATTCGATCCTGGCGTACATTTCGCCGGCTTTGGTCACGTCGTAAATGGGGCTCGGAAAGCGGCTGTGCAGGTCGGTGTTCATGCGAAGGCCGCGATTATGCAGCAGGTCCCACACGTTTTCGCCGTCGATCTTGAACCAGGATCTGGCGGAAAAGAACTCGTTGTCGAAGGTCTGGGTCACGGTGTGGCCCACCTCGTGCGTTTCGCTGCGCCCGGAAACGTGATCGACGAATTCGTAGCTGCGGCTGCCCACCAGGGCGTTTTTGAGCATTTTGCCCTCAAAGAGAACGTTTTTGTCTGCGTCCTCGATCAGGTATCCCGGCCTCAGGGAATTGCCGTCAAAGCGGAAGTACATCTCTTTTACGCCGGGCGCGGTCTTAAAGAGCGCTTTCTGCTCTTCGGTTACCGTTTTCCCGCCGGCGGCCTGGTCCAGGGCCTTGCTCTTTTTGAACGCCTGCACCGTCTTCCATACGCCGAAAGCCGTGGCCGCGGCGCCCAGGGCAATCATGATCGGGGGCAGGAAGCCCAGCTTGCTGTTGGTGATCTTTTCCGGGTCCTGCGGGTCGTAGTATACCTTGATCCCGCTGCCCACGGAATAATCACCGGGAAGCCCCGCGAACGTGCCCTCGTAGGTTTTTCCGTCCGCTTCATAGGTAAAGCTTACGTCGTATTCCTTCTGACCCTCCTGTGTCACGGATTCCGTCACAGCGGTGATCGTACCCGTCGTCAGGGTATAGTCGTCGGTGTTGAAGCCCATCACGATGATGCCGAATACGATCAGGATGATCCCGAGGGGAACGAAAAACCTGGCCGGACCCGTGTTGCGCATGATCCTGGCGATCCTGTTTTCAAAACCCATATGTATACCTCTTTCCTTCTGTTTGTACGGTGGTATTTTAGCAGAGCGCCGGTCTTTTGGCAATACGCAGTGAAGCAGCGCAGGGTGTTAATTTCTTCTCTGCCTTGACAAACGCCCCGCCTTCTGCTACTCTGAGGCACGGCAAGGCGCGTCCGCATCCGGTAAAAGGGTGCAGGCAGTACGGAGGTGCAAAATGACTTCGAGACAGCGGCTTGAAACGGTGCTTCGCGGGGAGATACCGGACTCAGTACCGGTGAGTCCAGACACGTCCAATATGATCCCCGCCCGTTTGACCGGTCTGCCCTTCTGGGACATCTATCTGTACCGGAAGATCCCCCAGTGGAAGGCATACATCGACTGTGTGAAGCATTTCGGCTACGATTCGCTCATGGACGGCTTCGTGCCCATCCTGTTTGAGGAGCTGGGCGAGATCGACCGGGACCTGAAAGAAGCGGTAGTCCTGCGCTCAGAAGACAGGATCGTCACCCGCAAATACCGCGAGGCCAACGGAAGGCTGTTCTGGGAGGACAGGGCGTCTGTCTACTTTCGCGACAATCCTCCGGTCCGGGACATCAGCCTCAAAAAAGCCGGCGCGGACTTTGAGCCCTCCAGCTTTGAAACGGTGGAAAACAGAGGCCCCTACGCGGGCATCGAAGGCGAAAAACTGCTCCGGCTGGTAAAGGAGGAAATGGGCGATCATGGGCTGGTGGGCGTATGGTGCGGACGGAGTACCTTCGTGACCAACGAAGAACAGGTCTACGACTATTACGACGATCCTGAGCCATTCGAGGAAGCCAGCCGCGCCTATCTTGAGCGCATGGAAAAGCGCTTTATGAAACTGATGAGCCTTGAAACCAGGCCGGATTTCATATGTACCGGCGGCAGCGGCACGCTGGTGTACCAGACGGTGGAGATGTTCCGCCGCCTGGGGCTTCCGGTGGTGAAACGCATCACGGAGCTGTGCCGGGAATACGGCATCCCTTCCCACGTGCACTCCTGCGGCCCGGAAAAGGAGCTGATCCGCATCTGTCACGACGAGACCGCCCTCACCGTGATCGACCCGCTGGAGATACCGCCCATGGGCGACTGCGACTTAAAGCAGATCAAGCATCTGTACGGGGACACGCTGGTTTTGAAGGGCAACCTGCACACCACGAACGTGATGCTGCGGGGCACGCCCGAAGACGTGGCCCGCGCCAGCCGCCAGGCCATAGACGACGGGGCGGCGGGAGGACGCTTTATCCTGTCCACCGGCGACCAGTGCGGCAGGGACACGCCGGACGAAAACATCTTTGCCATGATCGAAACGGCGCGCACCTACGGAAGATACGCCTGACAGGCCCTCAAAAACAGGCATCACTCACAGTTTGAATGCAAATGCAGATCGTACAGGAGGCGGACTTATGCTTTTACGATTTCTGGGCACCGGCGCGGCTGACTGGAACGGGCCGGACGAAAACGGCGAATGCCGCCGCTTCACCAGCACGCTGCTGGACGGGCGGGTGCTGATCGACGTAACAAAGACCGTGCTGGACATGATCCCGGACAAAAGCAAAGTGACGGACGTGTTTTTCACCCACAGCCACCGGGACCACTTTGATCCGGAGGCCCTCAAGGCGCTCGCGCCCTGCCGCGTGCACGCCCACGAGAGCTGGGCGGGCGAGATCTCCGGGGACGGTTTGACCGTGATCCCCCTGAAAACGGGCGTGAGCGCGGAAGCAGCCGGATATACCTTTCTTCCCATGCCCTCCAACCACTCCACCCCGCGCGAATACGAGACCACGCTGCACTACCTGATCGAAGGCGGCGGCAGGTGCCTTCTGTACGCCACGGACGGCGCGTGGCTTTTGAATTCAGAACACCGCATGATCGGAAACAAGGTGCTTTCCGCAGCCGTGTTCGACGCCACCATCGGGGACGCTTTTCCGGGCGACTGGCGGATATTTGAGCACAACTCCGTGGACATGGTGCGCCTGATGGTGAAGACCCTGCTTAAAACAGGGCGGCTGGGCGAAGGCGCGCCGGTGTTCCTCACCCATTTCGCCCGCACGCTCCATCCGTCCCAGGCCGAACTGGAAAGAAGCGCGGTTTCGCCCCTTCGGGTGTGCTTTGACGGCATGGAAGCGCGCGTCTGACCTTTCCTCTTATACCAAGTCCCGGACGTTTACGTTAACTGCGTCCGGGGCTCTTGCAATCTTAACCGCGCGGGTTTACAATGGGCGGCGTTATCCTGTTCCCGGAGGAATGCAAATGGAAATGAACGCACAAAAACTGAGGCTCCTGGTGATCAATCCGGGATCGACCTCCACGAAGGTCAGCCTTTTTGAAAACGAAACCTCCATTTTTGAAGAAAGCATTTTTCACGACGCGCCGGAGCTTCTGCGCTTCCCCCACGTGAACGATCAGCTGCCCTTCCGCTATCAGGTGATACTGGATATGCTCTCGCGCCATGACATTGCGCCCGAGAGCATAGACGTGTACGTGGGCCGAGGCGGAAGCGCGTATTCCCAGCCCAGCGGCGTGACCAAAGTGGACGAAAGGCTGTTTGACGACACCGTGAAGGCCGTGGGCGGCAGCGAGCACCCCGCCAAGCTCGGCGTGATGCTGGCCTGGACGTTCGCGCAGGAATACGGCAAACCCGCCTATACGCTCAATCCCACGAACGTGGACGAGTATTCGGATCTGGCGCGGCTGACGGGCATAAAGGGCGTATACCGCGTGAGCCATTCCCACGTGCTCAACCAGAAGGCCGTGGCGGAATACCACGCGCAGAAAAACGGCATGCACTACGAAGAGCGCAATTTCATCGTGGCGCACATCGACGGCGGCATCACCGTGAGCGCCCACGAGCGCGGGCGCATGGTGGACGGCAACATGGGCGCCGACGGTGAAGGCGCGTTCACGCCCACGCGCATCGGCAGCGTGCCGGTGCTGCAGCTGCTGGACTACATCGAGGCCCACAGCGTTAAGGAAGTGCGCCTGATGTGCTCCCGGGCCGGCGGCTTCGTGAGCCTGTTCGGCACGGCGGATTCCGACGCCATCCACCGCAAGGTGGAGGAAGGCGATCCCAAGGCCTCGCTGGTGTGGGACACGCTGATCTATCAGGTGTGCAAGCAGATCGGCGAGATGAGCGCGGTTTTGTGCGGGCAGGTGGACGGCATCCTGCTGACCGGCGGGCTGATGCGCTTTTATGACATCGAGGAGGGCATCCGCCGCCGCTGCGGCTGGATCGCGCCCATCAGCGTGTATCCCGGTGAGATGGAGCAGGAGGCTCTCGCATGGTCGGTGCTCAAGGCCCTGCGGGGCGAAAGCCCGATCCTGCGCTACGCCGGAAAGCCCGTATGGAACGGATTTGAAAACCTGGGTCTGTAACGCAAAAAGGAGATGACATCATGGGAAAGCTGATGGAAACGGTAAAAGCCAAAGCGAAGGCCGATGTGAAGACCATCGTGCTGCCCGAGGGCGACGAAAAGCGCACGGTGCAGGCGGCGGCGATCCTCTGTGCGGAAGGCCTGGCAAAGCCGGTGCTGCTGGGCGATAAAGATTCGATCGCCTCTGCCGCAGCAGAGACGGGTGCGTGCCTGGACGGCATACAGACCGTCGATCCCAAAACGAGCCCCGACAGGGTGCGCTACGCCCAGGCGCTGTATGAACTGCGCAAGGCGAAAGGCGTAACGGAAAAGGACGCTGCGCGGCTTGTGGAAGACAACATGTATTTCGGCATCATGATGGTGAAGCTGGGCGACGCGGACGGACTGGTGTCCGGCGCCGTGCACACCACGGGCGACATGCTCCGGCCCGCGCTGCAGATCATCAAGACCAGGCCGGGCATCAAGGTGGTGTCTTCAAGCTTTTTGATGGAACTGCCGAATGAAAACATCGGCCATCACGGACTTTTGGTGTATTCCGACTGCGTGGTCATGCCCTGCCCCACCGCAGAGGAGCTGGCCTGCATCGCCGTGTCCGCCGCCGATACCGCGCGCACGCTGTGCGGCATAGAGGAACCGCGGGTGGCGATGCTCTCCTTCTCCACCAAGGGCAGCGCGAAGCACGAACTGGTGAGCAAGGTGCAGCAGGCCACCTCCCTGGCGCACGAAATGGCACCCGACCTCCTGCTGGACGGCGAGATGCAGTTCGACGCCGCCATCGTGCCTGAGATCGGCGCGTCCAAGGCCAAGGGAAGCCCTGTGGCAGGACGGGCCAACGTGCTGGTCTTTCCGGACCTGCAGGCGGGCAACATCGGCTACAAGATCACCCAGCGCCTGGGCGGCGCAGAAGCCTGCGCGGTGCTGCAGGGCCTTGCGAAGCCCTGCAACGACTTGAGCCGCGGCTGCTCGGTGGAAGACATCGTATCCACCGTGGCCCTCACGGCGGTGCAGGCGCAGGGATGAGGCTTTGAAAAGACGGCACAGCTGTTTACGGACGGCTGTGCCGTTTTCGATAAAACCGGATGCAGGCATAAAGGCACAAACGATTCAAAAGAAATGTATTGGGAGAGAAACATGGACGTTCGGGATTTTCTGGAAATACTGCATGCAGCAGAAAAGCTGAAGGATACGCCGCGGCACTGCACCACATCGAAAGGCAGAACGGAAAGCGTCGCGGAGCACAGCTGGCGCCTGTCTCTGATGGCCTTCCTTCTGCAAAGCGAGTTCCCTCAGGCGGATATGGGCAGGGTGATGAGGATGTGCCTGATACACGACCTGGGCGAATGCTTTACCGGGGATATCCCCACGTTCGTGAAAACGGACCGGGACAGGGAAACGGAAGACTCTCTGCTCGGCAAGTGGGTGGCAGGCCTTCCCAAAGAAGTATCTGCGGAAATGCGTTCGCTCTATGCCGAGATGGACGCACAGAAGACCACAGAGGCCAGGATATATAAGGCACTGGACAAGCTGGAGGCCCTCATCCAGCACAACGAGTCCCCCATCGGCACATGGTCTGAAAACGAATACGAGCTGAACCGGACCTACGCGTTCGACGCGGCGGCGTTTTCGCCCTGGCTCACGCAGCTCAGGAAGGCCATACTGGAAGACACGCTTGAAAAGATCGATACGGAAGGCCGGCGCGGTCCGGCCGCATGAGGTGTTTCTTATGATACGCAGTGCAACCACAGACGACGCCGGAAGGCTGCTTGAGATATATGCCTATTACGTCAAAAACACCGCGATCACGTTTGAATACGACGTGCCTTCCCCGGACGAATTCCGGGAGCGCATCGAAAAGACGCTCCGGAAATACCCGTACCTGGTGCTGGAAGAGGACGGCACGGTCCTTGGGTACGCCTATGCCGGGCCATTCGTGGGCAGAGCCGCCTACAGGCATTCCAGCGAAGTGACGATCTATGTGGACCATGCATCCAAAGGACACGGCTATGGCAGAAAGCTGTACGAGGCGCTGGAAGAGCGCCTGAAGACCATGGGCATACGAAACCTGTACGCATGCATCGGGGACCCGGTGGAAGAGGACGAATACCTTACGCGCAGCAGCGAACAGTTTCATCGGCATCTCGGATACACGAAGGTCGGCGAGTTTCATTTGTGCGGATACAAATTCGGGCGCTGGTACAATATGATCTGGATGGAGAAGCTCATCGGGGATCATCCGTAAAGCGTCTTGGGGCTGCTGAACAGCCCTTTTTTGCTTTTGCTGCCATTTGGGCTCGGGCAGGCAAAATTTCTTTTCCGGAAATCTCCGGACGGTATATCGAACGGGCAAAGTATGTGGTATAATGCTTGCATAAAGCGCCGCCGGCATGCACCTGTGCGTCTGCCGGAAAAGCGGCGCGGCCCCACGAAAACAAGCGAGGAGGAAGCCAAGATGAAAAAAGCCTGGATATTTCAGGGCGGCTGGGACGGACACGAGCCCAAGCTCACCAGCAAGCGTTTTAAGGGAATGCTTGAAAAACACGGATACGAAGTGACGATCCACGATTCCCTGGCCCCCGCGGAGGACCTGGACGCGCTGATAGGCCTCGACCTGATCGTGGCCTGCTGGACCATGGGCCAGATCTCCTGGGAGCAGTGCAAAAACATCTGCAAGGCCGTTGGTTCGGGCGTGGGCCTGGCGGGCTGCCACGGCGGCATGTGCGACAGCTTCCGTGAAAACACGGAGTGGCAGTTCATGACTGGCGGCCAGTGGATCTCCCATCCCGGCGGAGACGGAATCAACTACACGGTGAACATCCGCCACGGCTCCAGCCCCATCGTGGCAGGCCTGGAGGATTTCCCGGTATGCAGCGAGCATTATTACCTGCACGTCGATCCCTCCATCGAAGTACTGGCCACCACCCGTTTCCCCCTGGTGCCCTACTATCACATTTCCAACAAACCCGTGGACATGCCCGTGACTTGGACGAAATTCTGGGGCAACGGCCGGGTATTCTATACGTCCCTGGGTCACCACGACGACGTATTCGACAAGTCCCCCAGCGCCGCCGTCATGATGGAGCGCGGCATGGTGTGGGCGGGCGAAGGCAAGCAGTACGCCCTGGACCACGGCCTCACCACCGAGAGATTCGAAAACACCGCCAAGATGTATTAAGGAGGATACGCATGAAGCCTGTAAACGTGGCCATGATCGGCGTAGGCTGCATCAGCGGCATTTATCTGGAGAACATCACCAAGGTTTTTAAGGACATCCGCCTCGTCGGCGTTTGCGACCTGGTGCGCGAGCGCGCCGAGAACGCCCGGCAGAAATACGGCGTGCCGAAGATCTACGATACCATGTACGACGCCTTCGGCGATCCCGAGGTGGAACTGGTGCTGAACCTCACCCGCCCCTACGAGCACTTCGAGGTGAGCAAGGCTGCGCTGGAAGCCGGCAAGCACGTATACAGTGAAAAGCCCCTGGGCGCGTCGCTGGAGGAAGGACAGGCGCTGGTGAAGTTGGCTCAGGAAAAAGGCCTCATGCTGGGCGGCGCGCCGGACACCTTTATGGGCGCAGGCATACAGACCTGCCGGCGGCTGATCGACGACGGCTTTATCGGCGACGTGGTGGGCAGCGCGGCCTTCATGATCTGCCACGGCCACGAGACCTGGCATCCCGATCCGGACTTCTACTATCAGTACGGCGGCGGGCCCATGTTCGACATGGGACCGTATTACCTGACTGCTCTGATCAATCTTTGCGGCGGTATACACAGCGTGATGAGCGCCAGCAAAAAGAGCTTTGAAAAGCGCATGATCACCAGCCAGCCCTTCGCCGGCACGCCCATAGACGTGAACGTGAACACCTATGTAGCCGGCACCATCAAATACGATTCCGGCGCCATCGGCACGCTGTTCACCACCTTCGACGTGTATTATCCCTACCAGGCGCGCTTCGAAGTGTACGGCAGCCGCGGCACGCTGTTCGTGCCCGATCCCAACGGCTTCGGCGGCCCCGTGAAGCTGTTCAGGCCCGAAGACGGCGAGGTGCGCGAAGTGCCGCTGATGTACGATTATAAAGAAAACAGCCGCGCGCTGGGCCTGGACGACATGGCCGTGGCCATCCGCACCGGGCGCGAAGCGCGGGCGGACTACAAGCAGACCTTCCACGTGCTGGACGCCATGACGGGCTTCGAACGCAGCGCCCAGAGCGGACGTTGGGTGAAGATGAGCACGAAGTTCAAGCGCCGCCCGCCCATGGTGAAAACGGAGCTGAAGGGCTGTCTGGACGTGTGACGCACGCAGCATTCCAAACGGGAGGAGCATCCAAGGCATGAACAGGGAAACAGGCAAAAAGGTCCGCAAAAAGCGCAGGCGCATTTCGCAGACAGGCGCGCTGGCGCTCCTGGTGGCCGCGGCGCTTATCTTCGCGGCAGGGTTTTATCTGGGCTACGAAAAGGGCGCCAGACAGAAGCGCCGTGCAAGCGACATCCTTTTGGTGAACGCGGATCATCCCCTGAGCCCCGACTACGTACCGGACGAGCTGGTGAACCTGTATGAGATGCGCCACTCCTTCCGCCTGTCCCGTTCTGATATCTACCTGACGTATGGCACCTACCTGGCCGCACAGGAGATGTTCGCCGCCGCCGAGAGCGAGAACGTGAACGGCTTTTACATCACCAGCGGATACCGCTCCTACGAGCGCCAGAAGGAGGTCTACGCCGAGAGCCGGGACGGCTACGCCCAGAAGCCCGGCTGCAGCGAACACCAGACCGGGCTGTGCTTCGACGTGACCGCCGAAAACGTGGGCGGCTTCGAAAACACGCCCCAGTACGCATGGCTCAGGCAGAACGCCTGGAAATACGGCTTTATCCAGCGCTATCCAGCCAACAAGGCCCACATCACGGGCATATCCTACGAGCCCTGGCACTACCGCTACGTGGGCACGGAAGCCGCTGCATATATGCACAAAAACGACCTCACCCTGGAAGAATACCTGAAATGACGGAGGAACGCATATGCTTCTCAAAAACGGTCTGATCCACGACGCGGTGCATGAAGCGCCCTATACCGCCGACATCCTGATCAAAGAAACAAAGATCGCCGCCATCGGCACGAACCTTGCCGCTGAAGGCGATGAAGTGATCGATATCGCCGGGCTCAACGTATACCCGGGCTTCGTGGAGGCCCACGGCCACATCGGTCTGGACGGCTGGGGCATCGGCTACGAGGGCCAGGACTACAACGAGATGGGCGACATCCTGTCTCCCCAGCTGCGCGCCATAGACGCCATCCAGCCCAGGGACTACGCGCTGAAGGAGGCCCGCGAAGCCGGCGTGACTACGCTGAACGTGGGCCCCGGCAGCGCCAACGTGCTGGGCGGCACCTTTGCGGCCATCAAGCCCGTGGGCATCCGCGTGGACGACATGATCGTAAAGCAGCCCACCGCCATGAAGTGCGCCTTCGGCGAAAACCCCAAGCGCTGCTACCGCGACAAAGGCAATTCCAGCCGCATGAGCACGGCGGCCAAGCTCAGGGAGATGCTGTTCAAGGCCCGTGAATACGCCGCGAAGCTGGACGCCGCAAAAGACGATCCGTCCAAAAAGCCTGCCTTCGACATGAAGCTGAACGCCCTTTTGCCGGTGATCCGGGGCGAGCTTCCGCTCAAGGCCCACGCCCACCAGGCGGACGACATGTTTACCGCCATCCGCATCGCCAAGGAGTTCAGCGTGAAGCTGACGCTGGAGCACGTGACGGAAGGCCACCTGATCGCGTCGGACCTGGCAAAGGAAGGCTACATGCTGGCCGTAGGGCCCACGCTTGGCCACGCCACAAAGTTCGAGCTCAAGGACAAAAGCTGGATCACGCCGGGCGTACTGGCCAACGCGGGCTGCCACGTTTCCATCATCACGGACTCCCCTGTGATCCCCCAGAAATACCTGCCCATCTGCGCGGGCCTTGCCGTAAAGAACGGCATGCTGCCCTTTGACGCACTGAAGGCCGTGACCATCAACCCCGCCAGGCACATCGGCATCGAGGACCGCGTAGGCTCCCTGGAAGCCGGCAAGGACGCCGACATCGTGGTGTGTGAGGGAGATCCCTTTGAGATCAGCTGCGTGAACCGCTACGTGTTCATCAACGGCAGGAACGTGCTGTGAAGATAAGCGATATCGTTCTGGCCGCCGCGGTCTTTCTGCCGGGCGCGTGGTTTTGCAGGCTCTATCTGAGCGGCCAGGGCAAAAGCCGAGCCCGGGCGGCGATAAAATGCGCGCCCACGGCGGGATGCTTTCTTTTGGCCCTGTACGCACTGGGCTCCGGCGGCGTGAACGCGCTGTTTCAGGGCTTAATGTGCGCAGGGCTGCTGGTTTGCGTTTTCGCCGACTGGGTGATCGAGTTCAAGCTGATGCCCGGCGCGGCGCTGTTCGGCTGCGCGCATCTGTGCTTTATCGCCGCGTTCGCCCTGAAGAGCGGAGGCTCGGCCAGCTGGACGTGCCTTATCCTGCTGGCGGGCGCGCTGACGGGACTGTTCCTGTACGCGCAGAAAAAAGGCAAGTCTTCCCTTCCCGCCGCGCCGTTCGCGGCGTACATCGCCCTCATCTGCCTGATGGCGGCGCTGGCGGTAAACTGCGGCGCGCTGTTTGGCGCAGGCGCGCTTTTGTTTGTGGCGTCCGATACGCTGCTGGGCCTGCGCCTGTTCGGCAATATCTCCTTTCACCACAGCGGCACAGCCGTGATGGTCAGCTATTATCTCGCTTTGTACCTGTTCGCCCTGGGAAGCCTGGCGCTCAGGTAACATACCCGAAACCGGACACGATCCGATCCACCGGAGGTACGCATGGATTTCGTCAAGATCAAAAACGTTCAAATGAAGCCCTCCTTCCTGTCCGACCTGATGGATAAGGTGGCGGACGGAATGATCCCCTACCAGTGGCAGGCGCTCAACGACCTGGTGCCGGACGCCGCGCCCAGCTACTGCATGCGCAATCTGCGCGCGGCAGCAGGCGAGATCAAGGCCCCGCACGGCGGCTGCGTGTTTCAGGACAGCGATCTTGCCAAGTGGATCGAAGCCGCCAGCTATACCCTAGCCTGGAAGCCCGACCCAAAGCTGGAAGAGGAGATAGACGAAGCGGTGCGCCTGATGGAAAAGGCGCAGCTGCCGGACGGTTACCTGAATACCTACTACCAGCTCACAGACATAGCGAAGCGGTTCACCAACCTGCGGGACCATCACGAACTGTACTGCGCTGGGCATCTGCTGGAGGCGGCGTGCGCGTACTATGAGGTCACGGGCAAAAGGCGCTTTCTGGACGTGATGGAGCGGTACGTGGACCTGATCGACCGTACCTTCGGGCCTGAAGACGGCAAGCTGCCCGGATACCCCGGCCACGAGGAGATCGAGCTGGCGCTGGTGAAGCTGTATTCGATCACCCAAAATGAAAAGCACCTGAAGCTGGCAAAATTCTTTATCGACCAGCGAGGGCAGGGCGAAGGCTACTTTAACGAAGAGGCTGTCCGCCGGGGCGAAAGCACCGCCTGGGACCGGAGCGTGTATTCCGGCAACCGCTACTATCAGGCGCATATGCCTGTAAGGCAGCAAAACAAGGCCCTGGGCCATGCGGTAAGGCAATTGTATCTGCTGTGCGGCATGGCGGACGTGGCGAGGGAGATGCAGGACGAAGCGCTCCTCAAGATGTGCCAGGAGATGTGGAAAGACGTCACCCGCCGCCAGATGTACATCACCGGCGCGGTGGGCCAGAGCGCATACGGCGAGGCCTTCACCTTCGATTACGACCTGCCCAACGACTCCGTGTACGGCGAGACCTGCGCCTCCATCGCCCTGTTCTTTTTCGCCCTGCGCATGATGAAAGCAAAGCCCCTGGGCGAATACGGCGACATATGCGATACGCTTTTGTACAACGGCACCATCAGCGGCATGAACGAAAGCGGCGACCGCTTCTTCTATGTCAATCCCCTGGAGTGCGTGCCGGAGCGCAGCGAAAAGAGCCAGCCCCACCGGCACATCCGGCCTTCCAGGCAGAAGTGGTTCGGCTGCGCCTGCTGTCCGCCCAACCTCGCCCGCATGATCGCGAACCTGCCCGCGTGCCTGTTTTTGCATGAGGGCAGCACCGCGTACATGAACCTGTTTTCTTCCTGCGAGGCGGAGATCCCCCTGGAAGGCGGCTGCGTCCGCCTGGCGTGCGAGACCAAGTATCCCTGGGACGGAAAGATCGCGGTGCGCGTAGAAGAAAGCTTTCCCGGCTTCCGCCTGGCGCTGCGCCTGCCCCGCTGGGTGAAGACCTACGAGCTCACGGTGAACGGCAAAACGCCCGAGACCGTGATGGACGAAGGCTTCGTGTATCTGGAAGGCCTGGCCTCCGGCGACGAGATCGTATACGATCTTCACATGCCCGTACAGGCTGTGAGCGCCCATCCCAGGGTCGCGCAGGACGCTGGCCTCATCGCCGTAAGGCGCGGCCCGGTGGTGTACTGCCTGGAGGAAGCCGACAACGGCAAGAACTTAAGCGCCCTGGTCCTGTCCAGGCAGGCGGAGTTCAGGTGTGAGGAGCGCATGGGCGCAGTATGCATTTCGGCGCCGGCCAAACGCCTGAGCGAAGAAGGCTGGGACGAATATGAACTGTACGCATCCGACCGCGTTCCCGTGTACGAGGACGTCACCGCGCACTTCATCCCCTATTACCTCTGGAACAACCGGGGCGAAGGCGAGATGCGCGTGTGGGTGCGCGCGCTTTCATAGGATGCATCCGGAAGTGATCCTGTTTGGCCGCGCCTTCGCCTCTTACGGGCTCATGGCCGGGCTGGGCGTGCTTCTGGCCGCAAGTCTTGCGCTTATCCTCGGCAAGGCGCACGGCCTTACGGCGTACCGGGTGCTGCTTTTCCTTCTCGTCGGCTGCCTGTGCGGTTTCGCGGGGGCGTTTTTGCTGTACGTGCCGGTAAGCTATACGCCTTCGGAGCTGATCGCACAGATCAAAAGCGGCAACTTCGAACCCGGTTTCGTGTTTTACGGCGGGCTGATCGCGGGCATCCTGGGCGCGCTTCTGCTGGGCAGAAAAAGCGGATGGAAGCTTGGCGAATACGAAAAGGCCCTTGTTCCCGCCCTGCCATTGGGGCATGCCTCAGGCCGGGTGGGCTGCTTTCTGGCAGGCTGCTGCTACGGGCGGTTTTCCGACTCTTTTCTCGCCGTGCGCTTTCCCGCCCTGCCCCGCGCCGCGCTGCCGGTGCAGCTGTTCGAAGCGGCGTATCTGGTTGGAATGTGCGCCGTGCTGACGCTGATGTCCCTGAAAAACAAAAAGCACCTGCTCGGGGCGTATATCCTCATGTACGCCCCCGTGCGCTTCGGGCTGGAGTTCCTCCGGGGCGATGAGATACGCGGCGCGCTGGGGCCGCTTTCCACATCCCAGTGGATCAGCCTGCTTCTTTTGTTATGCTGGGCGCTGTATCTGGTTAAAAACGCGCGGAAAGCTTGACACGCTTTCGGCGCATGGCATATAATGCAACATATTTTCATCTTGAGGTGATGCGTATGGCACCGGGCGAAATGTACGGAACGATGGTATTCAACGACAACGTCATGCAGCAGCGGCTTCCGCATGACACCTACAAGCAGCTCAAGCGCATCCTCGAGGAGGGCGGTGCGCTGGACCGTTCCATCGCCGACATCGTGGCCAACGCCATGAAGGATTGGGCACTGGAAAAGGGCGCCACGCATTTCACCCACTGGTTCCAGCCCATGACGGGCATCACCGCCGAAAAGCACGATTCCTTCATCCGCCCCGTGGGCGACCGGGTGATCATGGAGTTCAGCGGCAAGGAGCTCATCAAGGGCGAAAACGACGCCTCCTCCTTCCCCTCCGGCGGACTGCGCGCCACCTTTGAGGCCCGCGGCTACACTGCCTGGGACCCTACCTCCTACGCTTTCATCAAAGACAAAACGCTGTGCATTCCCACTGCGTTCTGCTCCTATACCGGCGAGGCACTGGACAAAAAGACACCGCTTCTGCGCTCCATGGAGCTTTTGAACCGCCATGCCCTGAAGGTGCTTTCCATTTTGGGCGTGAGCGCACGCCGCGTGGTGCCCATGGTGGGCGCTGAGCAGGAATACTTTCTGATCGACCGCGCGCTGTACGAAAAGCGCCCGGACCTCATCTACACGGGCCGCACGCTTCTGGGCCACAGGCCCAGCAAGGGACAGGAGCTGGACGACCACTTTTTCGGCGCGCTCAAGACCCGCGTGTCCGCCTTTATGCGCGACCTGGACGAAGAATTGTGGAAGCTGGGCATCCCCGCCAAGACCTGCCACAACGAAGCCGCGCCCGCACAGCACGAGCTGGCCTGCGTATACGAGAGCGTGAACGTGGCGGTGGACCACAACCAGCTGACCATGGAGATCATGAAGAAAGTGGCCACCCGCCACGGCATGGTGTGCCTGCTGCACGAAAAGCCCTTTGAAGGCGTGAACGGCAGCGGCAAGCACAACAACTGGTCCCTGCAGACGGATACCGGCCGGAATCTTTTGGACCCCGGCGAGCATCCGGCGGAGAACCTGCCGTTTCTGCTGATGCTCTGCGCGGTGATCCAGGCGGTGGACGATAACCAGGACCTGCTGCGCATCTCCATCGCCAGCGCCGGCAACGACCACCGTCTTGGCGGCAACGAGGCGCCGCCCGCCATCATGAGCATGTATCTGGGCGACGACATCTCCGCCCTCATCGACTCCATCGCCGGCGGCACGCCCCTGGACAGCCTGAACCGGGAATACATCAACAGCGGCGTGGGCACGCTTTCCCGCGTGTACCGCGACAACACCGACCGCAACCGCACCTCTCCCCTCGCGTTCACGGGCAACAAATTCGAGTTCCGCTCCGTGGGCTCCTCCTTCTCCATCTCTGACGCCAACGTGGTGCTGAACACCGCCGTGGCCGACCGGCTGGAACGCTTTGCCAGCCGCCTGGAGGGGCAGGTCGACCTGCGCTCTGCCGTGTACGCCCTGGTGCGCGAGACCGTGAAGGACCACGACCGCATTCTGTTCAACGGCAACAATTACTCCGCCGAGTGGGCGGAGGAAGCCAGCCGCCGGGGGCTGATGATCCTGAACAATACGGTGGACGCGCTGGAGCAGTTTACCACCCAAAAGAACGTCAGCCTGTTCACGCGCCACGGAATCTTCTCGGAGACGGAGATGGTCTCCCGCCGCGAAGTGATGCTGGAGAACTACGCCAAGGTAGTGAACATCGAGGCGCACACCCTGCTGGACATGGTGAACCGGGACGTGCTGCCCGCGCTGATCCGCTACACGGGCGAGCTGGCGGACGCCGCCGCGAAGAAGCGGGCCATCGGCTTGAAGGCGCAGGCCGAATACGATCTTGGCTCCTCCCTGTCCTCCCTCACGGACGAGATATGGACCCTGAGCGGCGATCTGAACGCCGCCATCCTGCACGCGTCCCGCGAGGGCGTCACCTCACAAAGCGCCAGAGCGTATGCCGACTGCGTCCTGCCGGCCATGGAAAAGCTGCGCCTGCGGGTGGACGAGGCGGAAGGGCTCACGGACGAAAAGACCTGGCCCTACCCCGGATACGGCGAGCTTCTCAGCAGCGTTCATGAATAATTATACGTTTATTCAATCAGTTTCCTATCGTTTATACGCATTTAACCGGAATTATACTTGACATATCCGGGTATATGATGCATAATTATTCATATACTTGAATCGGAGGCGTCATTATGAAGAAGTTCAAAAAAATCGTTCTGGCCTATTCGGGCGGTCTGGATACATCCGTTATCATCCCCTGGCTCAAGGAAAATTACGATAACCCCGAGATCATCGCCGTATCCGGCGACGTGGGACAGGGCACCGAGCTGGACGGTCTGGAGGAAAAAGCCCTGAAGACCGGCGCCAGCAAGCTGTACATCGAAGACCTGAAAGAAGAGTTCGTGCAGGACTACATCTTCCCCACGCTGAAGGCGGGAGCCAAGTACGAAGGCCAGTATCTGCTGGGCACCTCCTTTGCACGCCCCATTATCGCCAAGCGCATCGTGGAGATCGCCCTCAAGGAAGGCGCGGACGCCATCTGCCACGGCTGCACCGGCAAGGGCAACGATCAGGTGCGTTTCGAGCTGACGATCAAAGCCTTCGCCCCGCAGATGGGCGTGATCGCCCCCTGGCGCGAGTGGAGCATCAAGAGCCGCGAGGAAGAGATCGACTACGCCGAAGCCCACGACATCCCCCTGAAGATCAGCCGCGAGACCAACTATTCCAAGGACAAGAACCTGTGGCATCTTTCCCACGAGGGCCTGGACCTGGAAGATCCCGCCAACGAGCCCATGTACAAAAAGCCCGGCTTCCTGGAGATGGGTGTGAGCCCCGAGCAGGCCCCGGATGAAGCCGAGTACGTGACCATCTCTTTTGAAAAGGGCGTACCGGTGGCCGTGAACGGGCAGAAAATGACCGGCGTGGAGATCGTAGAGACCCTGAACAAGCTGGGCGGCAAGCACGGCATCGGCCTGCTGGACCTGGTAGAGAACCGCCTGGTGGGCATGAAGAGCCGCGGCGTATACGAGACCCCCGGCGGCACCATCCTGTACAAAGCCCACGAGGTGCTGGAGACCCTGTGCCTGGACCGCGACACGATGCACTATAAAGAGATCGTGGCCAACCGCTTCGCGGAGCTGGTATACTTCGGCCAGTGGTTCACGCCCCTGCGGGAGGCCCTGAGCGCGTTTGTGGACAAGACGCAGGAAAACGTAACCGGCGACGTGAAGCTCAAGCTCTACAAGGGCAACATGATCAACGCCTCCGTCACCTCCCCCTACAGCCTGTACGATCCGGAGATCGCCACCTTCGACGAGGATCACGTATACGACCAGGCGGACTCCAAGGGCTTTATCACCCTCTTCGGCCTGCCCATCAAGGTCAAGGCGATGGTGGACGCCAAACGCAAGGGATAAAAAGATACATGAACGAAAAACTCTGGGCGGGGCGCTTTTCCAAAGCCCTGGACGGCAGCGCCAACGACTATAACGCCTCCATACGCTTTGACCAGCGCATGTACAAAGAGGACATCACCGGAAGCATGGCCCACGCGGCCATGCTTTCCGCGACCGGGATCATTTCCGCCGAAGACGGAAACGCCATTCAGGCCGGTCTGGAGGGCATCCTGAGCGACCTGGAAAGCGGCGCGCTACAGATCGACCTGTCCTGCGAGGACATCCACACCTTCGTGGAGCAGGAGCTTACCCGCCGCATCGGCGACACCGGCAAGCGCCTGCACACCGCCCGCAGCCGCAACGACCAGGTGGCGGTGGACCTGAGACTGAATCTCCGCGCGCGCACGGACGAAACGGCAGAGCTTCTCAAAAGGCTGATACGCGTGATCTGCGAAAAGGCGCTGGCCTACGCAGACTCCATCATGCCCGGATACACCCACCTGCAGAGGGCGCAGCCCGTCACCCTGGGCCATCACCTGATGGCTTACGCCTGGATGTTCTTAAGGGACCTTGGACGCCTTCAGGACGCCCGCGGCAGGATGAACCTGTGTCCCCTGGGCAGCGGCGCGCTGGCCGGCACCACCTTTCCCATCGACCGGGATATGACCGCAAAAAGCCTCGGTTTTGACGGCGCGTGCCCCAATTCCCTGGACGGCGTGAGCGACCGGGATTTCTGCGTGGAGCTGGCAGGCGCCCTGGCGCTGATCATGACGCACCTGAGCCGCTTCAGCGAGGAGATCATCCTATGGTGCAGCTGGGAGTTCAAATTCGTCGAGTTGGACGACGCGTTCTCCACCGGCTCCTCCATCATGCCCCAGAAGAAGAACCCGGACATCGCGGAGCTCACCCGCGGCAAGGCCGGGCGCGCCATCGGAAACCTGGTGACGCTGCTTACCATGCTCAAGGGCCTGCCGCTTGCCTACAACAAGGACCTGCAGGAAGACAAGGAAGCCATTTTTGACTCCTTCGATACCGCCGTCATGGCGCTCACCGTGTTTTCGCCCATGCTCGAGACCATGCGCGTGCGCACCGACAACATGCGCGCCGCGGCGGCGAAGGGCTTTATCAACGCCACGGACTGCGCGGATTATCTGTGCGCCAAGGGCCTGCCCTTCCGCAGCGCCTACAAGATCGTGGGCGAGCTGGTGGCGTATCTGATCGCCGAAGGCAAGACGCTGGAGGAGGCAAGTTTGGAGGAATACCGCTGCTTCAGCGACCTGTTCGCCCAGGACGTGTACGAGGCGATCCGGCTGGAAAACTGCGTCAAGAAGCGGCTGAGCAAAGGCGCCACGAGCCCGGCGCTGGTAAAACAGCAGATCGAAGAGGCGCTTTCGCGCTTATGAACGGGCAGAAGCAGGCCGCCTCATACCATGCACCCGCCGCAGACATCCTGCGGGTGGCGAGCGTTTTCATGATCGCCTGGTATCACATCTGGCAGCAGTCCTGGCTGAACCCCAACTTTACGCTTTTCGGATTTGAAATCAACATGTATCCCGTCGTTTCGAGGGGATACATGTTTGTGTATCTGATGCTTTTGATCAGCGGCTTTGTGCTGACGCTGGGTATGTACTCAGGCCGCTATCCCACCGCGAAGGCCTTTTATCTGGGCCGCGCGAGGCGCATACTTCCAAGCTATCTTCTGTGCCTGATCGTGTTCTTCTTCTTTGACGCCGTGCCGAACGAAAGCTATCATTCGAATAAGCACATGCTGACGGATGTTTTCGCCCACCTGACGTTCACGCAGAACCTGTTTTATGAATCCTACTCCGTCACGCGCTTAAACGGCGCTTTGTGGACGCTGGCGGTGGAAGTGCAGTTCTATCTGCTCTTTCCCCTGCTTTTCCGCCTGTTCCGCAAAAAGCCCCTCGTCACCTTTGCCGGTATGCTGGGCGTGTGCCTTCTTTGCAAGCTGTACGTTCAGCACTTTCAGCCGGACACCACGCTTTTCGTCAACCGCCTGCCCGTGATGCTGGACGTGTACGCCTGCGGCATGCTGGCCGCCTGGGGATACGTGCGTCTGAATGAGGCGGGCCGGCTCAAATGGCTGCACCTGATTTTGGCGCTTGCGGCCTGCGCGGGCATGTATTTGCTTTTGCGCCGCCTGTCTTACGTAAGCGGCTACGAGGAGCAGCGAAGGGCGCAGATGTGGGCGGCGCTGCCGTTTTCTTTGCTGGGCGGCGTGTTCCTGATGTGCGGGAGCCTGACCTGGCGCGCCGTGCTCATGGCGTTCTCCAATCCGGCCCTCGCGTTTCTGTCCGGCATTTCCTATAACTTTTATATCTGGCACCAGGCCGTCGCCGTGCGTTTGAAGCAGGGCCGGATCCCCGCCTATACGGGCGACGCGCCCAACATGGACGGCCAGACGGTATGGCAGCACCGGTATACGCTTTTGTGCTTCGCCGCGGCGTTTCTGATCGCCGTCGCCCTCACATACCTTGTGGAAAGACCTTGCGCGGCGCGGTGGAGGGAGAAGAAAGCAAAAGCTGATAAAGCAACGTAAAACGGAGGGCGATGCCCTCCGTTTAAATCTGTTTCGCGCTCTGTTACTTATTGGCGAAGCGCTCGCGCACGTCAGCCTCGTTGAAGGGGTCGCACACCGGGCAGGGATTCTTGCCGTCCTGGTGCAGCGCCTCGAACAGGGAGTGCACGTACTTGTCGTCGTACATCTGCTGGCAGTCCTGAGAGGAATGGTAGTAGCGGCTGGTCTGGGAGTAGTACACCGTTACGGTCTTTTCGTACTCGTACACCAGCCTGGTGGCGGGATCGATATCCCCGTCGGATACGTTGAAGGCGGCGTCCTTCTGGCGCATGTACTCAAACACGCTGTCCGCACGGCACTTGGGGCAGTAGGTGTAATGGCCCTTGTACACGTCTTCGAAAGGGATCACCTTGTAGGTGCCCTGGAAGAAGTCGCGGCAGATGTCGGAGGTGTGGGCTACGTTCTTCGCGTCCACCCAAAGATAGTCCTTATCCTTGCGGTCCATCATGGTGACGGGCACCACGCCGCAGTTGGCGCACATCTGCTTGCCGGCGTCCTTCGCCTCCTTCAGCGTGTGGCTGGAGGCGTTGAGCATGCCGGAGCAGTTGCGGGTAAGATGATAGTAAGTTCCGCCCGGGGTGTAATACACCGGCGCTTCTGCCACGTCGCGTATCTCCGGCATGGTGACGGGCACAGGCGTAGGCGTGGGTTCAGGCGTGGGCGCCAGCGTGGGGATGGGCGTAGCCGAGAGCATCTTCGCGGGGGAAGGCTCCGGCGTAGTCACCACGATGCCCGCCAGCGGGTTCTGGGTCTTGGGTGCTTCCTGCTTTGGAGGCTCGGTGTAGCCCATATAATGCTTGAATACCGCAAGCAGGGCTTCGGGCAGCTTCTGCTTTACCTGCGCGACCGACTGCGCTTTATCGCCCAGCAGCTCCACGCCGGCTTTGGCCGCGTTCACCTTTACACCGTCCCAGACGTAAACCGCCTTTTCAGCATAGCGGTCGGCAAGGCTTCCCGCGCCGGCGGCGGCGTTGTTGAGTGCGTCGTTGGTATGATCGTAGATCCAGTCAAAGGCCACGTTCAGCCGGTTCTGCAGGCTGCCGATGCGGGGATCGTCGGTCTCTACGTTGGCGGCGAACACCAGAAGCATACAAAAGATCACCGCGGACGCAAAGGTAGCCAAAAGCTTGAGACCTGTGGAAAAGCGCAGCCTGCGGCTCCACAGCATCACAAGGCCGATGGGATACAGCACCGCCAGGCACACGAAGGTGAGCAGGGCATAGCCCAGGCCGCCCTCGGAAGCGCGCGCCTCATACTCCTCCATATAGCCGGATTTCACGTAGGGAGAGCGCTTGTTGGTGCGCTCAAAGTAACCGGACGCGGTACCGGAAGGTCCGCGGTTGGGCATGAAGTTGGAAAGCTTGTATCTTTTATATGTACTGCTCAGCATGGCATATCCGTCCTTAAGCATTTATCAGCATAAGCGGATTATACCACGCCGCGTTAAATATTACAAGATTGTTTCATAATTTGACGGCAATTTAATAAACGTCACGTCTGTGCAATTTGTTAATTGTTCTGTACCGTACTAATTTCTCTTGACAAAGCGGAAGCGCCGTCATATAATGCAATCGTTCGGTACAGAACAAATGAACGGAGGTTTTGATATGGAAACGAATAAAAGAGAAATTATGGAAAAATTCATGCGCTTTCAGATGCTGATGCACCGCCTGTCCAGTCCCAGGGGCATGCGGGAAGGCCCCCGCGGCCGCAGCCAGGAGCGGGCGCTGACCCAGATCGCCCTGCGGGACGGCATCTCCCAGCGGGAACTGATGGAAAAGCTGGGCGTGCAGCCCTCCTCCATGAGCGAGCTGGTGAGCAAGCTGGAGGACGGCGGCATGATCGAGCGCCGCACGAGTCCCGAAGACCGCCGGCAGGTGAACCTGTTCATGAGCGAAACGGGCAGGCGCTATCTGGAGCACGTGAACGACCGGGAGGAATACCTGCTGCCCTTCGACGCGCTCAGCGACGAGGAATTGGACAGCCTGGACAGGGTCCTGCAGAAGCTGATCGACTCCGCCGAAAAGGCCTGCGCAAACGCCGGACTCAGCCTGCATCCCCCGCGCCCCTTCCCGCCCGCTGCGCACGGCTCGCTGCCCCGCGGCGGAGAATTCGGCATTCCCGGCAGGCCCGAACCGCCCTGCCCCCGCAGGATGCCGGGAGATCTCATCGACCGCCCGCGGCCTCATCGCCTGCCCAACGTGTTCCATCGCCCGGACGGAGAGCCCTTTCCTCCCATGCGCGGCATCCCGGTGCGCGGCGACGAGCCGTCTGAAAAGATCTGATCATACAGTTTCTTTCCGGCATTGGGCAGAATACCATCTGACGCTGCAAAACCAGAACACCGCCCGGCGCAGGCCGTACATTCAGCCTGCACCGGGCGGTTTTTATATGTTTTGCGTCATATCCCCTGCCACGCCTTGGCGCGCAGGGGGAATTTTTTAGCGGAGCGGGTCGATACGGAAGACCTCGTTGCCGTTCATCATCAGATGCCAGTTGGCCATGAGGTCGTCAAAATGGATGGCGAGCCAGGCCTGCACGAGCACCTGCTTTTTAAAGCTCATGTGTCCGTCCAGGGTCTCGCCCGTGAGGGCCATGATCACTTCTTCTTCTTTGAAAACTGCGTGGATATGGGGCACTTTGAGATCGCGGGATTTGTCCGTATACATGTATATGATGATGCCGTAGAAAAGGCTGATGGGTGTCATATCTCTACCTCCGTATTCGTTCAGAATATTAGCATAAGATTGCGTCTATTATGATGCGAAGGCATGTCAGATATATATCAAAAGTGTTTCATTTCTTCGCGCCCGCAGCAGAGCCCCAGAAATTTCAAACATGTGAAACATTTATCCACTTGACGCAGGGCAACCGGCGCGGTATCATTATTATAGGATAAATCGTATCCTATTCATTCTTGCATCGGGAGGTGACAGGTCTTGGAAGACGGCGGAAGAAGTATGCCCGGCGACGGCGTGCCCCGATCATGCGATGCCGCTGACTTCTGCGGCACTGTCTGATATTCCCGGTACGCCCTCACAAACGCTTTTTAAGCAGTGCAGGGTTTGCGTCTGCGCGTATTTCATTGTGAAGGCGGTGCATATCCATGGATTGGGAAACCGTAAAGAGCCGTCTCGACGCCCTGCTCGAGGCGGATAAAAAAGCAGAACTGCGCGGTGCGCTGAGGATGCTCAACCGCGTGGACGTGGCGCAGTACTTAAGCGAGCTTGACACGGACAAGATGCTTAAGGTGTTCCGGCTTTTGCCCACGGAGATCTCCTCGGACGTGTTCAGCTACATGGACGACGACCAGCAGGAAAAGCTGATCGCCACCATCGGCGACCAGGAGATCTGCCGCCTGGTGGACGACATGTTCATCGACGACGCCGTGGACTTTCTGGACGACCTGCCCAGCGACCTGGTAAAAAAGGTGCTGGAAAACGTGAGTCCCGATACCCGCAGGGTGATCAACCGCTTTTTGTCCTACCCGGAGAACAGCGCGGGCTCCATTATGACCATCGAATTCTGCGCCTTCCCCGGCGGCTACACCGTGGCGCAGGCCATGAAGGAGATCCGGCGCACGGGCCTTGACAAAGAGACCATCAACACCCTGTATATCCTGGACGCGGAAGGCCGCCTGCAGGGCACGCTGGCGCTGAGAAAGCTGATCTCCGCTGACGACGACGTGCCGGTGCAGAACCTGATGGAAACGAGCTTCGTTTCCGTGGGCACGCTGGACGACCAGGAGACCGTGGCGGAAACGGTGAAGAAATACGACCTGCTGGCCGTGCCCGTACTGGACAAGGAAGGCCGGGTGGTGGGCATCATCACCGCGGACGACATCCTGGACGTCATGCAGGAAGAGGCCACGGAGGACATCGAGCGCATGAGCGCCCTGACGCCGTCCGACGATACATATATGAAGACGGGCGTCTTCGAGCTGGTCAAAAATCGGCTGCCCTGGCTGGTGCTGATGCTGGTGGCCTCCATCTTTACAGGCCTCATCATCAGCCACTACGAGGACAAACTGATCCTGAGCGCCGTTGGCGTTGCGCTGATCGGCTGCATTCCCATGATCATGGACACGGGCGGCAACTGCGGCCAGCAGTCTTCCACGCTGATCATCCGCGGCCTGGCCACCGGCGAGGTGGAGCCGCACGACGCGGTGAGGGTGCTGTGGAAGGAAGCGCGGGTATCCCTGCTGGTGTCTTCGGTGCTGGCGGCGGTGTGCTTCGTGATACAGTATTTCATCTTCCGGGTGGGCACGCCGGACAGCCGGCTTGCCATCTGCCTCACCATTTCCGCATCCATGGTGTGCTGCGTGCTGTTCGCCAAGATCCTGGGCGGGCTGCTGCCGCTGGGGGTAAAGGCGCTGAAACTGGACCCAGCCCTGATCGCCTCCCCCATGATCACCACGGTGGCGGATACCTGCTCGCTGCTGATCCTGTTCGCACTGGCGACGGCAGTGCTGCTGTAAGGAGGCGCCCATGGAATTTGAAGTGATCAAGACCAGGCTCGATAAGCTTCTGGCAGCGGACAAAATGGGCGAGATGCGCGGCGCGCTGATGATGCTCAACGTCGTGGACATCGCCGAATATATGGACGGCCTCGAGAAGGACGGGATGCTGAAAACCTACCGCATCCTGCCCAAGGACATCTCTGCCGAGGTGTTCACCTACCTTTCCGACGAGCAGAAGCAGCACCTGATGGAGTGCATCGGCGACAGCGAGACCGCCGAGCTGATCAGCAACATGTTCGTGGACGACGCGGTGGACTTTCTGGAAGAGCTGCCCGCGAACCTCGTTACGCGCCTGCTCAAAAACGTGAACGAAGAGCAGCGCAAGACCATAAACCGCTTTCTGAACTATCCCGAAAACAGCGCAGGCTCCATCATGACCATAGAGTTCTGCTCGCTGAAGGAAGGGCTCACCGCCGCCGAGGCCATGAAGTACCTAAAGCAGAACAGCCTCGACAAGGAGACCATCTACACCCTCTACGTACTGGGAAAGTCCCACGAACTGCGGGGCACGCTGCCGCTGCGCCGCCTGATCCTGGCAGACGAGAACGTGCCGGTGGAATCCATCATGAGCACCAACTTCATCTACGCCAACACCCTGGACGACCAGGAAGCCGTGGCGGAACTGGTGCGCAAATACGACCTGATGAGCGTGCCCATCGTGGACAAGGAAGGGCGAATGGTGGGCATCGTCACCGCCGACGACATCATGGACGTCATCGAGGAAGAGGCCACCGAGGACATCGAAAAGATGAACGCCCTTTTGCCCTCGGAGGACGAATACCTGAAGACCAAACCCGTAAAGCTGGCGCGCAACCGCCTGCCCTGGCTTTTGTTCATGATGGTGTCCAGCATATTTACCGAGCTCATCATCACCAACTTCGAGGGCATCCTCAAGGGCACCTCCGCCGCCTTCGTGGCCTGCATCCCCATGTTGATGGGCACCGGCGGCAACAGCGGCTCCCAGAGCTCCACGCTGATCATACGCGGCCTGGCGCTGGGCGACCTGACGCCCAAGGACGCGCTGAAGGTGCTGTGGAAGGAATTCCGCGTTTCCATGATCGTGAGCCTTGCCCTGGGCCTGGTTACGTTCCTGATACAGTATTTCGTCTTCGCCGGCGAAAACACCATCTGGAGCGCGCTGGCCATTTCCGGCGCCATGGTGGGCACGGTGGTGCTGGCCAAGTGCATCGGCTGTACGCTGCCCCTGCTGGCAAAGCAGCTGAAGCTCGACCCGGCCCTGATGGCGGCGCCCATCATCACCACCATCGTGGACGTGTGCTCGCTTCTGATCCTGGTGGCCTTCGCCAGCGCCGTATGATATGAAAGAGCTTTTAGGCTGCATCCGCAAGGCGGACAAGGACTTCGGCCTCATCCAGGACGGCGACACGGTATGCGTAGGCGTGTCCGGCGGAAAGGACAGTCTGGCGCTTCTGTACGCCATGAGCCTGTACCGCCGCTTCTGCCCCAATAAATACCGCCTGGTGGCCGCCACGCTGCATCTGGGCCGCGAACCCTTCGACCTGAGCGGCATACAGAAAATGTGCGACGAGCTGGAAGTGGAATACGTGATCAAGCGCACGCAGATCTCCGAAGTGATCTTCGACGTGCGCAAGGAGGCAAACCCCTGCGCCCTGTGCGCCAAGATGCGCCGGGGCGCTTTGATCGACCTGTGCAAGGAGCTGGGCGCCAACAAGCTGGCCCTGGGGCACCACCGCGACGACGCGGAGGAAACGCTGCTTTTGAGCATGCTGTACGAGGGCCGCATACACACATTTCACCCCAAAACGTTTTTGAGCCGCAGCGGCATCACCCAGATCCGTCCCATGGTGTACGCCAGCGAAAAGCACATCATCCATCTGGTCAAAAAGCTCGGGCTTCCCGTGGTAGCTTCCCCCTGCCCCGCCAACGGCGAGACCAAGCGGGAGGAAATGACCGAGATCCTGGACTACATCTGCAAAAAGATCCCCAACGCCCGCGAACTGCTCCTAAGTGCCCTGCAGAACACAGAACAGTACGGGCTGTGGGCGAAACAGCAGCCCTGAGCAAAACACGCGCGCCGGCTTTCGCTCGAAAGCATCGCCAATGCCAAAGCCCCGGAGGACGAACCTCCGGGGCTTTAACGCGGCAGCATAGATTTCTTTGCAACACGAAAGATGTGCTCCCTGGAATTCTCGAGGTGGTTTGGAGGGGCTTGCCCCTCCAATTGCAATCCGCAGGGCCAGCTTTGCCTCCTTTACGGTTTTTTCGCCCGGAAATGCCCGCAGGCATTTCAAAAAAAACTGAAAGCCTGTTGCTGGGATCGGTGAAAGGACCACGTTTCGGAAATAGTCAGATTTAGATGTATCCAAGCCAAACCATCGGGAATGAAACAAGGTTTCATTCCCGACGCAGGGCTGCTCGGCAGCCCGTCAGGGCGCTCATGACCGTGCTTTTGCGCCCCGGTGTCCCGCGGGACAAAGCTTTCTGCAGGCCCTTTCGCGGCGTGAGCCGCAATGCAATGTGCAACACTGAACGCAATGGCAAAACCAACAATACAATAACCATTGCCGCTGACGCTGAACGCTTACACATCTTTGTTTTATATGGGGTGGGCCTGCACGGAAAAAATACCATCTTATTCCCCTGTCGCAGGGTGAAAAAGGATCATTCCGCCTCGAACTCCACGGTTTGGTTGTATCTGTCCAGAGCCAGCTGCAGGGCGGTGATGGCGCTGCTCACCCGCTCGTAGTCGAGCTTGACCTGTTCGAGGTCGTAATTGATGTAGCGGTATTCCGGCTTGATGGTCTTGGTGGCGTATCCGCTCTCCACGCGCTGCTTGGGCAGGCTTTTGCGCATCTCGTCCAGAACGAGCTGGCGCTGGGACAGCTGTGCCATGCGCACCAGGATCTCGTCCACGGACATCGTTTTGCCTTCCACATCGATGCGGGCCAGGGCGTTGTTCACGTTCACGGCGTGCTTGAGGCGGGCGATCCTGTCGTCGATGCGCTCGATCTCGCGGGCGTTCTGGCTGTAATCGAAATCGGGGATCACCGGCGTTTCGTCCACCGCCGCCACGTAGGTTTTGGATTCCCGCTCCTTTTGCAGGTAATACTCCTTATCGTCGTTCAGGCGGCGGATCAGCTTGTTCGCCGCCGCGGATGTATACTTCATACGCGTTCCCTCCTTTTCGGCTCAGGTCCATTATAAGGCAAAACGCCCTTTGGGTCAATAGGTGTTTCGGGGCCGGGCGCTGCCGCGCGGCGATCCCCGGGCCCTGGAGATTTTCCGATTTTATAACTTGACTTTTACCCATTAAAGTGCTAAAATCTCTTCATCACGCGATGACCGGAAACAAGTAACCCCTGCCGTACGTTTTTCAGAGAACCGCCGGGCGGTGCGAGGCGGCAGACGGGCCGGGGCGAATACATTCCGCGAGCCACAGGCTGAAACGACAGTAGGCCTTGTCGGGAGCGCCCGTTACAGCGCTGGGGCTTTTGCCCGCCGAGGCCGCCTGAACCAGGCGGCGAACAGAGGTGGTACCGCGATACATTCGCCCTCTCGCACATGCGAGGGGGCTTGTTTTTACAATAATCTGAAAGGAATGACCGCTTATGCCCATAACCGACCTGCTCAGAGACAACGCCCGCAAATACCCGAACGAAGTGGCGCTGGTGGAACTGAATCCCGAAGTGAAGGAGATTCACCGCACCACCTGGAAGGAATATGAACTCATCGAACGGCCCCTGGGCCGCGCTTTCCGCCGGGAGATCACCTGGCGCGTGTTCGACGAAAAGGCCAACCGCTGCGCAAACCTTCTGATGAGCCGGGGCATCAAAAAGGGCGACAAGGTCGCCATCCTGATGATGAACGGCATCGAGTGGCTGCCGATCTACTTCGGCATCCTCAAATCCGGCGCGCTGGCCGTGCCGCTCAATTTCCGCTATACCGCCGAGGAGATCCGCTACTGCCTGGAGCTGGCTGACGTGGACGCGCTGTTCTTCGGCTATGAATTTATCGGCCGCATCGAGGAGATCGCCGAAAAGATCCCGCGGGTCAAGCTGCTGTTTTACGCCGGAGACGGCTGCCCGGTATTCGCTGAGAACTACGTGCATCTGGTGGCCAACGAATCCAGCGAAGACCCGAACGTGCCCCTCACCGACGAAGATTATGCCGCCATATACTTTTCCTCCGGCACCACGGGCTTTCCCAAGGCGATACTGCACAGGCACATGAGCCTGATGCACTCCGCCCGGGTGGAGCAGGCGCATCACGGCCAGACCCACGACGACGTGTTTTTGTGCATCCCCCCGCTGTATCACACGGGCGCCAAGATGCATTGGTTCGGCTCGCTGATCTCCGGCTCCAAGGCGGTGCTGCTCACGGGCGTAAAGCCCGCCACGATCCTGAGCGCCGCGTCGGAGGAGAAATGCTCCATCGTGTGGCTGCTGGTGCCCTGGGCGCAGGACATCCTGGACGCCATCGATTCAGGCAAGGTAAACTTGCAGGACTACGACTTAAGCCACTGGCGCCTGATGCATATCGGCGCGCAGCCCGTGCCGCCCTCCCTCATCAAGAGATGGAAAAACGTGTTCCCGAATCACCAGTACGATACCAACTACGGCCTGAGCGAATCCATCGGCCCCGGCTGCGTGCATCTGGGCGTCGAGAACATCCATAAGGTGGGCGCCATCGGCGTGGCGGGCTACGGCTGGCAGGTGCGCATCGTGGACGAAAACCGGCAGGACGTGAAGCAGGGCGACGTGGGCGAACTGGCCGTAAAGGGCCCGGGCGTGATGACCTGCTACTACCACGACGAAAAGGCTACTCAGGAAGTGCTTCAGGACGGCTGGCTGTTCACGGGCGATATGGCCATGCAGGACGAAGACGGCTTCATCTTCCTGGTGGACCGCAAAAAGGACGTCATCATTACCGGCGGCGAGAACCTCTATCCCGTACAGATCGAAGACTTCCTCCGCCAGAACCCGAAGATCAAGGACGTGGCCGTGATCGGCATGCCCGACGCGCGCCTGGGCGAGATCGCCGCGGCCATCATCGAGCCCCGCGAGGGCATGGAGCTCACCGAGCAGGAGGTAAACGACTTCTGCATGGAGCTGCCGCGCTACAAGCGCCCCCGCAGGATCATCTTCAACAAGGTTCCCCGCAATCCCACCGGCAAGATTGAAAAGCCCAAGCTCCGCCAGATGTACTGCGGCGAGAGCGTGGTAAAGACCCAGATCACAGGCTAAAAAAGGCAGGACAAGACCATGAAGGAACTGATGCTTGGCAACAAAGCCATAGCGCGAGGACTGTATGAGGCGGGCGTAAAATACATATCCTCCTATCCCGGCACGCCCAGCACCGAGATCACGGAAGAGGCCGCCGAATTCAGCGAGATGTACGCCGAGTGGGCGCCCAACGAAAAGGTAGCGCTGGAGAGCGCGCTGGGCGCGTCTTTAGCCGGCGCCCGCAGCTTTACCGCCATGAAGCACGTGGGCCTGAACGTGGCAGCGGACCCCCTGTTTACCTCTGCCTATACAGGCGTGAACGGCGGCGTGGTGATCTGCGTGGCGGACGATCCCGCCATGCACTCCTCCCAGAACGAGCAGGATTCCCGCCACTACGCCAGGGCTGCGAAGCTGCCCATGCTGGAGCCGTCCGACAGCGGTGAATGCCTTGCTTTCACCCGGCTGGCTTACGAGATCAGCGAAAAATACGATACGCCGGTGCTTTTGCGCACTTGCACGCGCGTGGCGCACTCCCAGAGCCTCGTGGAACTCGGCCCCCGGCAGGAAAAACCGCTGAACGAATACGTAAAGAATCCGGCCAAATACGTGATGAATCCCGGTTTCGGCTTCAAGCGCCATTTCGCCGTGGAAGACAGGCTGAAGGAGCTGGCGCGCTTCAGCGAGACTTCCTCCATGAACCGGGCAGAGATAAACGACACCTCCATCGGCTTCGTATGCGCCGGCAGCTGCTACGAATACGTGAAAGAAGCCTTCCCCTCCGCCAGCGTGTTCAAGGTAGGCATGAGCTTTCCCATGCCCATTGAATCCATACGCGCCTTCGCCTCCAGGGTGGAAAAGCTCTACGTGGTGGAAGAGCTGGACGGCGTGTTTGAAAACGAACTGCGCGCCGCCGGCATCCGCGTGGACGGCGGCAAGGACATATTCGGCTTTATCGGCGAGCTCAGCCAGAGCCGCGTGGCCGAGGCCATGGGGCTTGCCCCGAAAGAGACCGCCCGCTTTGAAGAGCCTGTTCCCGCCCGTCCTCCGGTGATGTGCGCAGGCTGCCCCCACCGCGGCGTGTTCTACGTGCTGAGCAAGCTCAAGCTCACGGTGCTGGGCGACATAGGCTGCTACACGCTGGGCGCGTCCGCGCCGCTTTCCGCCGTTGACAGCGTGGTATGCATGGGCGCCAGCGTGAGCATGCTGCACGGCTTCAATACCATGCGGCCCGAAGGTGCAAACAAGGCCGTCGCTGTGATCGGCGACTCCACCTTCCTGCACTCCGGCATCACAGCCCTCACGGACATCGCCTACAACCGCAGCATCTCCACCGTTCTGATTCTGGACAACTCCATCACCGGCATGACCGGACATCAGCAGAACCCGGCCACTGGCTATACCCTGCGGATGCAGGCAGTTCCGCCCGTATCGCTGGAAAAGGTGTGCGAGGCAGTGGGCATCCGCCGTGTGCGCAGCGTAGACCCCGGCGACCTGAAGGCGCTGGAAGCCTGCATCAGGGAAGAGCTGCAGGCGGACGAGCCCTCGGTGATCATCTGCCGCCGGCCCTGCATGCTGCTCAAATACGTAAAGCCAAAGCCCGCCCTGAAGGTGGATACGACAGCGTGCCGCGCCTGCCGGTCCTGTATGCGGCTGGGCTGCCCCGCGATACGCTTCGAATCCGGCAAAGCCGTGATCGATGCCACCCAGTGCGTGGGCTGCGGCCTGTGCGCTCAGACCTGCGCGTTCGGCGCGATCAAGGAGGCGTGAATATGACCAAGTCCATTATGATCGTTGGCGTCGGCGGCCAGGGAACGCTTCTGGCCAGCCGTCTGATCGGCCGCGTGCTGGTAAACAAAGGTCTGGACGTAAAGCTCAGCGAAGTGCACGGCATGTCCCAGCGCGGCGGCAGCGTGGTGACGTACGTGAAGTACGGCGACAAGGTTTACTCCCCCATCGTGGACAAGGGTGAAGCGGACTTCATCCTGTCCTTCGAGGCGGTGGAGGGCGCCAGATACCTGGAAATGCTTTCCAAAAACGGCACCCTGATCACCAATACTGCCGAGATTTACCCCATCACCGTGATCACGGGCGCGATGACCTACCCGGAAAACCCCACGCAGAAGCTGTCTGAGATATGCAGTGTGAAGGCCGTGGACGCGCTTTTGCTGGCCCGCGAAGCCGGCAGCGAAAAGGCCGTGAACGTGGTGCTGATGGGCGTTCTGTCCAGGTTCATGCCGGAGATCGAGCAGGCCTCGTGGCTGGAAGCCATCGAAGCCCTCGTGAAGCCCAAATTCATAGAGCTCAACAAAAAGGCGTTCCTGCTGGGCAGGGAAGCATAAAGAATGGCTGCGTCAAAAGGGAGCCTGTCCCGTGGACAGGCTCCCTTTTGATTGGGATTCTCAGGCGCAGGTGCGCTCAGCTTTCGCCGGCGGCGTTTTCCTTCTTTGCCAGGTCGTTGGTGTCCAGCGTGTCCCGGAACACCACGAATCGCTGGTAGAGAAACTCCGTCACGAAGTTGATGATCATGTTGATGGCGGTCACCAGGTATTCGTTCCAGCCCCGGGTCTCGGTGAGATAATCCTCCAGCAGGGTGCTCAGGGGCGTGAACACCGCGTAATAGGCAGCCACCAGCAGCATGGCCTTCGGGATGTTGGAGGCGCTTTTGAAGGTGTAGCGGCGGTTGATGGTGAAGTTCCAAAGCACGCTCAGCACCAGTGCGATCAGATAGCTCACCCAGTAGCTGAAGTGGAACAGCTCGTTGAGCAGCGTGAAGGCGCCGATCTGGATCAGCCCCGCGGACGCCGCCACCAGAGCGTACTTTATGGTGCGCAGGAACTCTTTATTCACTTCTCCGCCTCCGCGTCCCGGGGCATAAGCTCCGTGAGCATCAAGAACGTGAGGCCCTGACCGTAAGCCGTGGGCGTGACGAGTATCTTTTTATAATACTCCAGGTCGTGGCCCATGCCCGTGCCGCAGGATACGCCCTGAACCGCGCCGGTCTCGTCGATCTGCCCGATCACCGCCTGGGCGGAAAGCTCGCCCATGGCTTTATACTTTTCGTCCGTCAGCCAGCCCAGCCGCACGCCCTTGAGCACGCCGTAGGCGATGCCAGCCGTGGCGCTGGTCTCGCAGTAAGTCTCTTCCACGTTTACCAGGGTGGTGAACAGGCCGTTTACGCGCTGCATCTTCCACAGCGCCCACACCTGATCCTGCCAGGCGGAACGGATAAGGCGCATGGCGGCGTTATCGCGCTTGGTGATATCGTACAGTTCTATGGCCGCCACCGTGAACCAGGCGTTGCCCCGGCCCCAGAATGCGCCGGCGAAGTTGTTTCGGCCGTCGAAGGTCCAGCCGTGGTAGAACAGGCCTTCCTTCACGTTCTGCAGGTAGCGGATATGCAGCAGAAACTGGTATTCCGCCTCTTCGATCAGCTCCGGCCTGTTCAGCACCGTGCCCGCCTTGGCCAGGAACAGGCACACCATCACCAGCGTATCGTCCCACAGCTGCTGGTAATGCTTGTTCCACACCGTGCAGTGCTGCAGGCCGCCGAATTCCGTGCGGGGCATCTCGTTCATCACCCAGTCGATCCAGCCGTTGATCTCCTGGAGATAGCGCTCTTCGCGCGTCTCCTCGTACAGGCAGGTGAGCGCCAGCGCCGGGGCAACGGTGTTCACGTTGCGGTGCGGCTTCGTCTCACGGGACAGCATGTCGTCATACCAGCCGGTGAGGTACTCCAGGATGCTCCTGTCGCCGCTTTGCTGCCAGGTCTTGTATATGCCGTACAGGGCCACGCCGGTGGGCCATTCCCAGTTGTTCATGGTCAGGTGCCCGCGGGAGGGATCGTTTCCGTCCGCGCGCTTAAGCATGCCGAGCACTTTGTCTGCCAGTTCGTGATAGTTCATACGCCGCTCCTTTTATCGTTTTGAAACCATTATATTCCCCGCGCGTCCCCGCGTCAAGGTTCATGGGAATGGAAATCTTACACAAAAGACTGTGAGAACAGACGAAACCGGAGGAGCCGCGCGGCTCCTCCGGTGCTGTCAGGCGCAGTGCCTGTCTGCCGTTGAGGATCAGCGCTCCGCGCTCAGCTGTACGGCTTTCTCTTCGTACAGGCGTGCCGTCAGGATCGCGGAAACTGTCCCGTCCGGATACAGCGCGGTGTAAAGCTCGCTTCGCGCCTTGGCAAAATCTGCGAAAGCGGCCCTCTCCGCGGCCAGCAGGCTGATCACATTTCCGTCAGCCGCGTCCGCAAGCTCTGAGTAGCACTCGTCCAGCGCAGCCGCCCACAGGAGGACTGCATCCTTTTGCTTCTCCGCCTCGCTGCGGGTCTCATCCTCCAGGATGCGCTGTGCCAGCAGAACGTAGGGCCTGAGCGCCTCGCCGGCGTTCACGGTTTTGATGAAGGCGAATTCGTTCAGGTCTTCCAGCGTGAACGAGGCTGCGTCCTCTTCGGGTGCCGCGGCGTCGATCACTATGGTCTGAAGGTCTTCACGCGCGCCGTCCCTGGTCTCCAGGATATAGCCAAGCTCGCTGGCCCGGTCGCGCATCTCGTCCGCAAGCAGTGCGTATGCCTGCTCTTCTGCGCCTGAGGCCAGCAGGCGCGCCTTGTAGGCGTCCAGGTACGCGCCGTACATCGCCCGGTCGTTTTCGATCGCCTCGGCCGGCGCGCCTTTGTATGCCAGCTCGAAGGCAAGGCTGTCGTACTCATTCACCAGCGCGGTCTCCCAGATCTCTTCGCCCAGCCTGAGGGCTGCCGTATTGGGAATATCCACCGGCAGCTTTTCGAAAAGCAGCTTTGCCGCCTGGTCCGCGCTGCGCATGGCATCGGTGTAGCGTATAAGCGTTTTGCGGCTGCCCAGGCGTCCCGGGATGGGCCTGCGGCCCGGGATGACGTGGCCGAGGCCGCGCTTGGGCTGGTTGCCCGCGGGGATTTCCATCGTTTCGGCATTCACCACCATAAGGGTCGGGCCATAGCGTTTTACGCCCAAACTGACCCAGGCGTCGGAGTATACCCTGCCCAGCTTCGCATCGTCTTCAGTGACCGTATAGGACAGATGCCATGTGACGGGCTCATGCATAACGGCATTCACGCTGCCCACCAGCATGCCCGGATTGTCCGAAAGCACGTCGTAGCACTTGGTGTAGCCGAACCGCAGGTTGGAGTGATTGATCAGGGTGAGGTCGATCTCGATGGACTCGCCCGGCATGAAGCTCACGCCGTTCTTGGGAAGCTTGGTGAGCGTCTGGATCAGCACGATCCCGTTCTGCTCGTCATCCGCGCCGGCGGGCGGCTGGATGCCGCCGGGACGCGTGGAGGAAATGGGTTCGCTCTTCTCACAGGGCACGGTCTCGCTGGCCGCGGCGGTGCGGTGGTCCGTACCGTTTGGCAGCTGATAGATGGCTTGGGCTTCCAGGCTCATGGTGACCGAGCCCAAGAGGGTATCGGCGCTGGTGATCACGTGCTGGAAAGGAACCGACACACTGCAGTACGCATCGATCTCATGTGTGCCGAGGCTGATCTTTGGCGCGCTGCCGCTGATCGGCACGGCGGATGCCGTGACCTGGCAGGGCCAGGGGCTGGCGTTCACGATGACGGCGTTATAATACACCGTCTCGCCGTAAATATAATACATGAGATTTGCGGGAACACTGACCACCTGAAGCTCGGCTTCCAGCGAAAGCTTCTGGGAATAGTCTGGATATTCCATCTCGCCGGTGGGGACGATCACGGGATTGGAAAACACGGTGAAGTTTCCGCCGTCAAAGTCAACATCGGCATATGCCACGTTTTCAATAAAGGCTTTGAGCACATCCGCCTCGGTCACCGTATAGTCGAAAGAAGCCGTGACGCTTTCGCCGGGTTTCAGGCCGCCGACCTGCTTGATGGGAACAAGGCCGTTCAGCGGGTCGAAGATCGCGATCTCACCAAGGTCGTATTCGCTCTCGTTATACAGCGTGATACCGTAGCTGACCGTTTCGCCTGCCGTGAAGAAGGCGCCGTTTTCGCAGGGCATCAGGCATACCTTGTTAAGCTTTATCCCCTCGGGATATGCCGTCGGTCCCTCGGAAGGCTCAGATGTGTCTTCACCCGTGATGACGCATACCAGGTTCGAGTTGACATAGGGCAGCTCGTCCAGGCCTTCGCCCGCCGCGTGCGCCGTAGCCATGTTGACGATCTCGCCCTCCGCGGCGTCCTTATCGGTCACGGTATACTCGAAGGATGCGGTGAACGTCTCACCCGGCACAAGGTCCGGAACGGCGGCCACCATGCGGCTGTCGCTTCCCAAGAACATGGCATCGAACAGGCCCATGCCGCTAAGAGGCTCCGCGCCGTTTACAAAGGTGAGCTCGTATTCCACCTTGTCGCCCGGCACATAGTAATCGCCGTTGGGCGGCGTGCTGATCTCCTTTTTGAGCAGCACGGCTTCGTCGCCGGTCCCGCACATGGACACCACGCTCTCGCCGTCGATCTCGTTGGCCTCTCCGTCCAGGTCGTCCTTGCCGGAGAACCAGGTGCCGTACACGTTGTTTTCGTAGAAGCCGCGCTCGCAGTCGTCATATGTGACCGTATGGTACGCGCTGAATGTAAGCACGCCCGCGCCCGGCATGATTTCCGCTTCGCCCACAGTATAATCGTGGCTGTCGTAGGGGATCACGTTGGCGGTGACGCTGTACAGCCGGTAATACTGGCAGTTCGAAAGTATGATCTCGTATTGGATGGTCTCGCCTTCGGTATAGTAGGCGCCGTTTGCGGGGGTGCTGATCTCTCTCTGCTCGACGATCAGCTCCATATCCCCCATCTCGTAGCCCACACAGACGTCGACGGCGTTGGAGAACACCTGACGCCCGCTGTCCGAAGCGACGCCGTCAGCCCGGATCGTGATGATCTGGCCTTCCGGATCTTCGTCCTCGTCCCATTCCACGGGACAGGTCACCTTGTAGGCGTACGTATCGCCCGGACCGATGATCACGCCCAGCAGATCGCTTTGGTAGCTGGCGGTGCCGTTGTCCGGCGCGTAGGAATGACCGTTCATCACCACCGCGCGGCTGGTGTTGTTGGTAAGTTCGCAGGTGATGATGGCGCTGTCCTCGTCCCAGTCGGTGGAATAGGCGTAGAGCGCAAGCTGTTCCACGGGCAGGAGGATCTCCACGTCGTTTGTGCTCATGTATCCCTCGGCGCTTGACATGCATGCGCCAAACGACAGGGCGACGGACGAACTCCCGTAGGCGAAGTCCGCCATTTCGACCGCGCCTTCTTCTACCGTATAATCCTGGGCGTAGGTGCAGGATTCACCGGGATGCAGGCAGGTATGGCCTTCGTTGTTCCCCATCATGTAGATGACCTGCGTTCCGCCCCAGGTGTTGTACCAGCCCGTGTAGGTGTACGCATCTGTATCGGATATATTGGTGAGGGTGCAGGTAAATTTCACCGTGTCGCCGGGAGCGTAAAACTCCTTCGCATCGTCAATGCTCACGCTCAGGGTGGCGGCATATACTTCGGGGTTTTCCTCGTAGTAGACCTGCTGCTCGGTCTCGCCGCAGCGGGCACAGGCCCGTTCCTCCAGCCCGCTGAAGCCGTCCTTGGCCTCCTTTACCACGTGCCAGGGACCCCACTCGTGTCCCAGGGCCGGGATATCGCGGTACCATTCATAACCGCAGGTGATATAATCCGGCCAGTTCTTGCGGGTGCAGGTATTCATTTCACGGCCCGCCTCGGTGCAGGTAGGCTCCTTTAGGGTGGTCCAGGGCTCCGTGAACCTGTGACCCAGCGGAGCCAGAATGCGTTCTCGCCTTTCGCCGCAGAGGTCGCAGTACTCGTATACAACGCCTTCATCGGTACAGGTCGGCTGGATGGCGTCGCCGGTATCTACCCAGTGGTGGATGTGCGGCGTGGGCCTGGAGGGGAAATTGCTCGCCAGCGCGCCGCAGGACAGGATCAGGGCGGCGGCAAGCATGAGACAGAGTATGCGTTTCATGGCGTCCTCCTTGCGTATCGTCGACAGGGTATGGTGTTCCATGTGGTTAATCTAATTATAACAAAGCAGGACTCAGAATGCAAGAGTGTTTTATATGATGTGAATGGGCCGTTGCATAAGTCAGAAGAATCCACGGGGTGGTTTGGAGGGCAACGCCCCTCCAATTTCAATCCGCAGGGCCAGCTTTGCCGGCCCGAGGAGCGATTTTTGCGAAGGTGAGCTTGCCCGCCGAGAGCAAAAATCGCTGCATTGCAGTTTTTTCGCCCGGAGATTTCCGCAAAAATCTCAGAAAAAACTGAGAACCTGTTGCACAGATCGGTGAAAATTCACGTTTCGGAAAAACAAGGTTCAAATGCATCCAAAACTAAACGCCGGGAATGAAATCTCATTTCATTCCCGGCGAGGGGCTGTGCAACAGCCCCGTCGGATTGACGGTTAATGATCAATGGCACAGGCTCAGGGCCTTTTCCTCGATCATGCGGGCGGCAAGTTCCTTTGCGTATTCGCCGTCGGGATAGAATGCCTGATACAGCGCGGTGCGCGCCTTTACCAGCGCCAGGTACGCGGCACGCTCCAGCGTGAGCGCGTACTTGAGTTCGCCCTCCGCTTCCCGCTTCAGGGTCTCGTAATGGCCGTCCATGCTGGCCGTCCAGTAGGCGGCTGCCTTGTCCCAGGCGATGGAGAGCACGCTCTCGTCACCGCCTGCCGCGGCAAACAGGCGGTCGATCGCCTTGATCATCGGCAGATGGCTGTCGCACACGTTCAGGCTCTTGGTAAACTCCGCAGCGTCGGAAGTGTCCAGTTCAAAGATGCATATCTCCGCGGTCCGGCGCTGGATCAGGGGCGTTTTGTCCGTCTTCACGTCCTTGCGCGCCTGAGGTGCGGTGCCGGCGGTATAGCACAGCTCGCACACCCGGTCGCACAGGGCGTCAGCCACCAGCGCGTTCACGCTTTCTTCGTCCAGGCCCTGGGCCTCGAGGCGGGCTTTGTAGGCGGAGATGTAGGCGCCGAATACGCTTCTGTCATTTTCGAGCGCCTGCTTCTTTTCGTCCTGCGCCGCTTCGATCAGCCGCTTGTACTGGCTCTCCAGCGCGCGCTGCCACAGGGTGACGCCCATCGCGGAGGCGTTCTTCTTCGCTTCGTCCGTCCCGGCTTCCTCCAGGAGCTTCGCCTGGGCCGCGTGCACGGCGCCGTGCTCGGAGCAGTACACGTTCATCAGTTCGTCTGCGCCTTCGCCTGAAGCGGTCAGAGTGTAGTCGCACACGCTGCGGCCCTTGGGATGGTCAGGCGGTACGGTGCCGTCCGTGGGCACGACCACCTCATCGGTGTAAACGGTGATGTACTCGCCGTACTCCTCGTCGTACATGGTGATCCAGCCGAAGTTCAGGATGCTCTTGAGCAGAACGTCCGTATAGTCCACCTTGTAGACCACGTGGAACGTGACGGGCGCAGTGTCCAGATCCGGCAGCGCGCCCCATACGAAACCGGGGGTATCCAGAAGGATGTCATAGCCGGTGAGGTCGGTAAACTTGCGGCCGGTGTAGTTGAGCACCACGATGTCGTACTCCACGTCTTCGCCTTCTACATAGTAGCTTCCGTTGTTGGGCGTGCTGGTCTCATATTTCTTGGCAATGGGGTACGTCCTGGGAGTGGGCTCCGGCGGAATCGGAGGTATGCCTGTATCGACAGTTACGTAATCCCAGGGCGTGAAGTACAGCCATTCCTGCTCGTCTACAGCGGCGTACAGATCCAGCTGAACGAAATTGGTCACCTTGCCCGATTCCACGTCCGCCTTGGTCACCGTATAGGAGTACGGTATCGTGTGGGAGGAATGCGGGCCTACGGACCAGCTGCCCAGGTCTCCGTTCCAGATGAAGGCGTCTTCGTTGGACAGATCGTCCCAGGTGTGAGCGGCGTACATGGGATAATCGGAAGTGTTGACGAAAGTGATCAGGTAGTCGATGGTCTCTCCCTCGGCGTAGAAGCTGGGGTCAAAGGAAGTGGAGACCACCTTCTTGGAGAACTGGAAAGTCACTTCTTCAGGTTCGGGATCGGGTTTTCCGGTGGGCACGGTCACGGTGTTGGACCAGGTCGAGAAGCCTTCATCTGCCGGCACGTTCACAGGAGACCAGAAGGAGCAGGCCTGGTTGAACACATAGCCGGCGTCCACGTCGGCCGCCTGCACGGGATAATCAAAGAACACGGTGGGACTGGTGGTGCCGGGCTCCACCGTGTAGATGCCGCCGATCTTATTGTCGCCGACCCAGTTGGTATCGTACAGATTGTCGAAGAAGATGACGTTCGCCACGGGATCGGTGGAGTTGTTCACGAGATAGATGCCGTAGGTGATCAGTTCGCCTTCGATGTAATACGCGCCGTTGGCGGGCGGATTGACAACGTACTTGTTGACGTACACATCGTACATCGGCTGAGGCGGCGGACTCTGCATGACCGGCACCGTAACGATGTTGGAGCCGTCCACGTGCATATCCTGGGTTCTGGCGTCCGTCCACCAGACGAACGCCTGGTTGAGCACATAGCCCACGGCGGCGTCTTCCTCGGTGACGGTGTAGACGTACAGGTAGCTGTAGCTCTCTCCCATCGCAAGTGTTTCGATATAGCCGATCACGCTTTCCTCGCCCTCGCCCAGGAGCGGATCACGCACCTCTACCTTGACCACCGCGGTGTGGTAGGCGTTTGTGACGGTCACCTCGTAGATCACCTGTTCGCCCACCGTGTAGGCGTAGCCGTTGTCGGGCGTGGAGACCTCGCGCTTCTCGAGGATCACTGTATCCGGCTCCGGCTCCTGTTCGCCGGTGGGCACTTCCACACTGTTGGACCAGAACTGGCTGAGGCTGCCGTCGTAAGACATGCAGGTGATGCGGGCGCAGTTGATGATAAAGCCCATCAGCACGTCGTCGTGGGTCACGGTGTAGGAATAATCGGTGTGGCAGGTGACGCCGGGTTCGAACAGGGGCCAATCAGGCAGATTCGGATAGAAATCGTACAAAGGTCCGATGGCATCGGACAGGCCCAGACCCGGGAACGTTTCATCAGTGCAGTTGGTCACAATGACGCGGTAGCGCACCGTTTCGCCTTCCACGTAGTACGCACCGTTGGCGGGTGTGGAAATGACCTCTTTGCGGACGACCACCCCGTCTTCCGTCTTCCCGCAGGGAGATTTCACGCATTCGGCCCAGATCACGTTGGCTTCCAGACCTTCCAGGATGTCCGCCTCCGCGGAATACCAGCTGGCCTTGGCGTTGTTCAGATACTCGCCCGCGCTGACGTCGTCCGCGTTCACCTCATGGCCGAAGCTGTATTTCACGCTGCCGTGGGGACCCAGGGTGTCCAGATGGTCCAGCTTCTGGGCCGCGGATTCGTCGTCATTCGGCAGATCGTAGATGTCGATATCGTACAGCGTGTAATCCTGGCAGTTCCAGACCTCTACCAGGTAGGTGATGGTCTCGCCCTCCACGTAGTAACTGCCGTTAGCGGGCACGGAGGTCTCCTTCTTTTCGATCCACAGCTCCATGTCGCCGATGTCTATGCTCAGCTCCACCTGGGCCGCATTGGAGTATACGCTCTTTTCGGGATGATCCTCCGGGCGGCAGCGCGCGTGGAACTCGAGCACGATGGGATAGCCCAGCGCCTCGTCTTCCGGCGCGATGACATAGGTCATGGTGTAGGTGAAGGAATCGCCCACGGGGATGTACACGCCGCCGGAGGGTTCGCTGATGCTGTCGCCCGCGCTTGCGGGGGCCAGATACCACACGTACTCCGGACATACGGGCACGTCGGAGTTGTTGGTGATTTCACACAGGATCGTAACGACGTTGCCCGTCCAGTCGTCGATCGAAGCGTCCAGATGCACGGCGTTTTCGTTATAGCCTCCGCAGGGGGACTTGACGGTGTTGGAATCGAGATACAGCACATGCCGCTTTCCGTCTTCGCGCTGTCCGACCCCGGGGATGGAGTCGACTTCGAATTCGGCGTACGCCTGGTTCGTAGTGTAACCCAGCATGCAGTCCGCTTCAGTGACGATATGAGTCACCGTATATTCGATAATTTCGCCGGGTTGCACGATGGGAGTGGTCCCCAGGTCGTCGTTGAGGTTGCTTTTGGTCTCTTCCACCCATGCGTCGTACACCGTCACGTTGTACAGCGGCTGTGTTCCCGTGTTGGTGAAGGTGACTCTGTAGGTGATGGTTTCGCCCTCGGTATAATACGTATAGTTGGCCGGAGCGCTCTGTTCCGATTTTTCAAGCGTGGCCAGCGGGCTGTTTCCGCAGGGGGACTTGGCGCTGGCGTACGTACCGCCAGCTTCCGCAGTGTTGATATAGTAGCCTACGGCGCAGTCCATCGCGTCGACCGTGTAGGTGATCCCGGTAAAGGTGGAAGACTCGTATGCGCCGAGGTTGGGTATGACGCCCAGCAGAAACATATCGTCCCCCGCCAGGTTGTGGGGATAATCCATTACGGCTATATCCGTCAGAGGGGTATCGAAGCGGTTGGTAACGGTGACGATGTATTCGATCGTCTCCCCTTCCTCGTACCAATAGCCGTTGAAAGGCTTGGAGACCTCTATCTTTTCCACGATCACGTCGTAATCCCCGAAGCTGTCCAGGTTCAGCACGATGGGCACCTGGTTGCTTCTGATACTGGGGGGATCGTATGCATCCGGGTCGTGACCGAAGGAAACGAAGGACATGAACGCATGGCCCGCGTTCTCATCGTCGTCCGTCAAGGTGTACTGGAAGGTGACGGAATCGGATTCTCCGGGTTCGAACACGTATCCGAAGGGATCGGTCTTCGTTTCGTTGTCGATGTCATCGGGCGCGCCCATGATCACATTGTCGATGTAGATCGGAAACGTCCCTGTATTGGTGACCGTGCATTTGAACTCGGCGACGTCGCCGGATGTATACACCGATTTGCCGTCTATGACCTCCACGTCCAGGTGCAGGCTGAAAGGACCAGGCACGGTGTCTTCCACGGTGTACGGGCGCTGCTCGGTGATGCCGCAGCGGTTGCACTTGCGCTCCTCAATGCCGGGGTCTCCCGGCTTGGCCTCCTTGACCACATACCAGTCGCTCCAGTCGTGGCCCAGGGCGGGGATGTCGCGCCACCACTCATAGCCGCAGGTCATGTAGTCCGGCCAGTTCTTGCGGGTGCAGGTGTTCATCTCGCGGCCCACATCGGTGCAGGTGGGCTGGATGATGGTCTTCCAACCGTCCGGCGGAAAAGAGTGTCCCAGCGCCGGGGTGGTGCGCTGCCTGCGCGTCCAGCACAGATCGCAGTGCTCGTATATTTCACCGCCGGAGGTACAGGTAGCAGGATAGCTGTCATCCTCCACCCAGTGATGGGTATGCTCAGTCGAGCCCGTAGCGGGATCCAGATACGCCAGCGCAACGCCGGTAAGCAGCAGCGCCAGCGTAAGGATCAGGGAAAGCAAGCGTTTCATGTGGTCCCCTCCTTTGGAGCGCAATCCTGTTCAGGAATTATCGTGTAAAAAAGATAACCTTCCGATTATATTTTAGTCCTTTCGGAACGGCGTGTCAAGCGCGCGTGGCTTTTTTGTCCTGTTGACGAAATGTGGGGAATTGCTGTTGACAAATCGGGCCCGGTGCGCTTTAATGAACGCAGAATATTTGAAGGGAGCAAAACGCATGTTCAGCACCGCCGCTCGCTGGCTCTGCGCGCCGCAGTTCGCCTCGGCGCCTTACGTAAACGTTTTCAGGCGCGAAAGCGAAAGCAGGCTTTCCCTGCCCGAGGACAGGCCGAAGCACGTGTTCATGTACGCGCGCAGGACGTTCGTCCTGAACGATGATTTCGAAAAAGCCGTCCTGCGCCTGACGGCGGACGATTATTACAAGCTGTACGTAAACGGCGCCTTCGCCGCCCAGGGGCCCGCGCCGGGGTATCCGCAGGCGTATTACGTGAATGACATCGACATAAGCCGTTATTTGCGCACCGGTGAAAACGTGATCGCGCTCATTGTGTACTACCAGGGCCTCGTCAACCGCGTCTGGGTGAGCGGCGATATGCGCCAGGGCTTAATCTGCGAGCTTCTTTTGGACGGGCGTACGGCGCTGGCGAGCGACGAAAGCTTTCGCATAACCGTGGCCCAAAGCCGTGTTCCCGGCAAAGTGATCGGATACGACACGCAGTTCGGCGAGATCTTCATCGCCGCAAAAGAGCCCTGGGGCTGGCGGGAGCCGGGTTTTGACGATTCCGCGTGGCAGGCACCCTGCGTGAAAACAGATCACGGCTACTGCTTTGTCCCCCAGCCCACGTCGGTGCTTGATGTCAGCGACCTGGCGCCTGTGCTGATAAAGGATTTCGGCACCAGCCGCGTTTACGATACAGGCCGGGAGATCGCGGGCGTATGGCGTTTCACGGCGGGCGGCAGCGCTGGGAAGGAGATAGCTGTTCGGCTGGGTGAGGAACTGGACGAAGGCGGGCACGTGCGTTTTGAGACCCGCGCCAACTGCCTGTACGAGGACCGCGTCATCTCGGACGGGCAGACCCGCGAGTACGAAGCCTACGACTATAAGGGCTTCCGCTACATCGAAGTGATCCCGGAACCCGGCGCGCAGGCGGAAGGGCTGTATGTGCGCGTACAGCGTTATCCGGCGGACGAGAGCCTCTGCCAAATGAAGTGCGAAAACAAGGCGCTTTCGGACGTATTTGATTTGTGCCGGCACACGCTGCTTTACGCGGTGCAGGAAAGCTTCCTCGACTGCCCCACCCGCGAAAAAGGCCAGTATTCCGGCGACCTGGCCGTTACCTCGCTGGGGCATCTGTACGTGAGCGGAGATGCGCGCATTCTGAAAAAGGCGCTTTGCGACTGGATGCGCTCTGGCTTTATCGCGCCCGCGCTGATGGCCGTGTTCCCCTCCGCCCTCATGCAGGAGATCGCGGACTATTCCCTGTTGTTCCCCATGATCGCGCTGAGGTACTGGCAGCACACGGGCGACAGGGCTTTTCTGGCCGAGTGCGAAAAGGCGGCATCCGACATCCTCGAGGTCTACCGGCGGTACGGGCGAAGCGACGGGCTGCTGACGGACGTTACGGAAGCCTGGAACCTGGTGGACTGGCCGAAAAACCTCAGGGACGGCTACGACTTTGCGCCGGACAATCCCATTCAGGCCGGCGCCCACAACGTGATCAACGCCCTGTATATCGGGGCGGTAAAGCATCACGAGGAGATGTGCCGCATCCTGAACATCCAAACCGAACCGCGGTTTGAAAGGCTGAAAGACGCATTCGTAAGCGCGTTTTTAAACCGGGGTACCGGCCTGTTCACTGATACGCCCTCCTCCAAACACAGCGCCGTGCACTCCAATATCTTCCCGCTTTTATTCGGTATCGCCGAAAAGGAAGACGCCCGCAGGATCGCCCGGTGGCTGATCGGGCGCGGCATGTGCTGCGGCGTATATATGGCTTTCTTCCTTTTGAAGGCGCTGGCCGGGGCGGGGTATCACGAAGCGGTGTACGACCTGATTGTTTCAGACGGAGAACACTCGTGGATGAACATGCTGTCCGAAGGCGCCACGACCCTGTTCGAGGCCTGGGGCAAGGAGCAGAAATGGAACACGAGCCTGTGCCATCCCTGGGCCTGCGCCCCGCTGCCGGTGCTGGTGGAAGACCTGTGCGGCATCTCCCCCGCGCTGCTTTCCGGCGATGAGTGGACGCCCAGGCTGCCCCTGAAGGCCGGAGACATCTCGCTCACAGTGCCCCTCATGGGCCGGAAAGTGACCTTCATACGGAAAAGCACCGCCTGCACCCTGCTGCTGGACGAAGAGGTGTGGAAAACGGCGCGCACCGGCGGACAAACGTGAAGCAAGCGGAGAGAGGATATGGAATTTCTGTATAAGCCGGATTACGAAAAGACCCGCGAGCGTTTTGAAGCGTTCTGGCACCGCCAGATCGTGGACAGGCCGCCCGTTTCCATCGCCTTGCCCAAAGGAGGCACGCGTCCGGCCCAGCCGTGCCGCGCCTATCCCGACCAGGCCAGCCGCTGGCTGGACATAGACGAACGCGTGGAGCAGATGGACAGGCAGATGGCGTGCACGGATTATCTGTACGATTCGCTGCCCATCGCCTGGCCGAACCTGGGGCCGGGGATCTTTTCCGCCTGGTGCGGCTGCGGGTACGAGTTCGGCCAGGATACCGCCTGGACGAAGCCGGCCATACGGAACTGGGAAACGGATTTTGATAAGACCCGCCTGGACGTAACGCACCCTCTGTTTCAGAAGATGGTCGAGTTCACGCAAAAGCTATTGGACCGGGGCAAAGGCAGGTTCATCGTGGGCCTCACGGACTTCCATCCGGGCGGCGACCACCTGGCCGCCCTGCGGGAGCCCGCCAGCCTCGCGGTGGATCTGCTGGAGAATCCGGAGTGGGTCAAAAAGGCGCTGGAAAGGTCCACGCCGGAATACTTCGCAGCCTACGGCGTGTTCTTCCGTATGCTCCGCGAGGCGGGCATGCCCATCACCACCTGGACAGGCATCATTCACGACGGATCGTTCTACCTTCCCTCCAACGACTTTTCCTGCATGGTGTCCAGGCGCATGTTCGACGAGTTCTTTTTGCCCGGCATCCGCTCGGAGTGCGCGTTTCTGGAGCGTTCGCTGTATCACCTGGACGGGCCCGGCGCGCTGAAGCACCTGGATTCCCTGCTGGAGATCCCGGAGCTGGACGCCGTGCAGTGGGTGTGCGGGTACGGAAACGAGGGCTTTTCCCGCTGGGCCGGGGTCTATAAGCGCATCCAGCAGGCGGGCAAGGGCATACAGCTGATGTGTCACGCAAAAGAGCTTGACCTGGTGTTTGAAACCCTGCGCCCCGAGGGCGTGTGGTTCTCCTCCATCGGCGGCATCGCGAACCGGGAAGAGGCGGAATATGCCGTGAAGCGGATAGAAAAGTGGAGATGAATGCTGTCCTCTGCGGCAGATATCCCCATAGAACTGTTCTGATGCGTTGACAAGATTCCGCAAGCAAAGTATAATGAATGCACCAAGTCAATGGGAGGCAACTATATGCCAGCGCTAAGTATGTTCTTCGGCATTATCATCTATATGTATGTCGAACCCAACGAACCGCATCACGAGCCGCATATACACGCCCGCTACAGCGGCAAGGAAGCGATTTTCTCCCTTTCAGGCAAGATGCTTACCAAAGGTTTTCCCCGTACACAGGCACAATTCGTCCGAACCTGGATCATGATTCACGAATCCGAGTTGAAGGCAAACTGGGAGCTTGTTTCAAACGGCCAGCCCTTCTTCAGGATCGACCCCCTCAAGTAAGGAACGCAATATGGCTAAGTACAAACAGATCCGTCCGTATGCAGTGACAGTAAAGCCGCTGGAGGATTACAGGCTTGAGCTCACATTCGATAACGGTGAGACCCGGATCTTTGACGTAAAACCTTATATCAAAGGCAGTTTCATGGGAGAGCTGGCAGATCAATCCTATTTTACAGCCGTGCGTATCGGGGGGCTTTCTGTGGAGTGGCCCCACGAGCAGGACCTTTGTCCTGATGACATCTATTACAACAGCGTTCCCGTAAGCTGAGCATAAATCCTCTTGGCCTGCCTTGCGGGATGACGCAAAGCAACTCAACTGTCACTATTACAGGTTCGCGATCAAACCTTTGACAGTTGAGTTGTTGTATACAGGCAAAACAGCACTTGAATTGGAGGAATCAACTTACAGGAGGAGCATTCCCATGCTTGAAAACACACTGTACCGGCTGAAAAACGGGCTTGGGCTGACGGTTGCGTATTTCGGCGGCTCCATCACGGAAGGTGCCGGGGCTTCTTCGTATGAAAACTGCTGGGCCGCGCTGACCACCAAGTGGCTGAAGGAGCGCTTCCCCGCCTGCCGCATAAAACATGTGCAGGCGGCGATCGGCGGCACGGATTCCACTCTGGGCGTGTACCGCTGCGACCGGGACGTGTGCTCTGAAAAGCCAAACCTGGTGTTTTTTGAGTTCGCCGTGAACGACTCCGCTCTGGATTTTTCAACCGCGCTGCGCAACGCGGAAGGCTGCTTTCGCAAGATCTGGGCGGCGGACCCCGCGACGGACGTCGTGACCGTGTACACCGTGACCAAAGCGCTTTCCGATCGTATGGCGAAGGGCGGCGTTCAGAGCGCCAAGGCCGCGCACATGGCGGCGAGCGAATACTACGGCGTGCCCCAGATCGACATGGGCGAAGCGCTCCGGCACCGGGTGCTTGCGGAAGGGTCTGCCCGTGCGGACGAAAACGACTGGCTTAGATACACCACCGACACCTGCCACCCGAACGACGCGGGCTACGCGCTGTACGCTGGGATCGTCCGGGAGCATCTGCAAAACTGGTTCGATGCAGCCAAATTGCTCGCTGCGCCCGTGATGCACGCCCCCGGCCCGCTGATGGCGCCTGAAAACCACCACCTGGACGCCCGCATGGAGGACTGCTCCAAAGCGGAGGCAGACGGCAGCTGGACGCTGAAGGAAGAATCCCTTTGCGGACGCTATCCCAGGTATCTGGAATGCACAAAGCCCGGCGGGACCCTGCGTTTCCGCTTTACGGGCAGGCGCATAGACCTGTACTGGATGATGGCCAAAGACAGCGGAGACGCGCTGTGTAAGGTGGACGACCGGCCTGAAACCGCCCTTTCTTCCTGGGACAGCTACTGCAAGCGCTTTGACCGGGCAAACGCCGCCTGCGCGGCGAAGGATCTGCCCTTCGGCGAGCACACCCTGACGCTGCGCCTCTCCCCCGTTCACGCCGAAGAAAGCGAGGGAACGGCGCTGCGCATCGCAGCATTCCTGATTATGTGATTCAGGGATCAGTCCGATCCCGCACCGATCCGAAAAGGCTCGCAGCGGGCGGGCCGCAGGCAGCGGACCTGGCCCGGGTATTTGGCGTCAAGATAATCGGCAAAGGCGTCAGGATCTCCGGGATTGTCTTTGAACATATCCCAGTGGCCGGGGATCACGCAGCGCGGGCGCAGTTCCCCGGTGAGATCGACGGCCTCCTGAAAGGTCATGTTGCCGATGCAGTTGCGTTTGTAACGCTTCGCGTCCCGCCCGTTGATGGGCACCAGTGCGGCGTCGACTGGCCCGAAAGACCTGATCTTGGCCAGCATCCCGTCATAGCGCAGGGTGTCGCCGGCGTGGTATATGCGAACGCCTCCGCCCTCGATCACGTATTGCAGGCAGGGATATAGCCCGGTTTCCGGGTCCCGCGACAGGAATTCATGAGCGGCGGCAACGGCGCGCACCGTGACGCCGCCCGTACGGCAGCACTCCATGTCGTTTAAGCCAATGCAGTTATCCGGCCTGATCCCGTCGTCCAGCACGCGCCGCATGTGCGCCGCGGGGAAAACAAAGCGTGCGTCCGGACAGGTTTTCGCCCAGATCCTCCACGCCGGATGGTCGATGTGGTCCGAATGGTCGTGGGTTCCCAAAAACACGTCAACGCCCTCCACTTCCCCGGCGGGGATGGACGGCGGAAACCGGCGGGATGGCGTGTCGGTGGCAAAGTAGTCCACGCACAGCAGTATCCCCTCCAGCTTGACCATCAGGCCCATCTGGCCCAGCCACCAGCCCACCACCGTGCCGGACGGACAGGGCGTATCCAATATGCTTTTCATCAGGGCGTTCATGCTTTATTCCTTTCCGTGCATTCGCTTTCTCTGCCGGAATGATTCATCTTCCGAACAGCCTGTTATGCAGATTCAATAGCGTACAGACCGCGTCAGCGGTATGCGATCACAGGGCCTTCGAGGCCGGGCGGGTTGGAGACCATGCAGGCGGAAAAGCGGTCCGGCTGCCTGCGTGTAAGTGTAGTGGACACCGTGACCGCAAGCGTGTTTTCGCCCTCCTGCCACAGGCCTTCCGTGCGGAACAGGAACGGTGCGCATATGCGCCGGCCCGCGGGCTTTCCGTTTACGGTAAGCACCGCCGTGTCCCCCACGCCCTTCAGCTCGATCTGCCTGATGTCCCCCGCGCCCTTCATGCGGCAGGTGTAGCGCACCCTGCCGGCAAAGTCCGGGATCAGGGCTTCGATGGTCGTCAGTTCGGAATTTTCCTTCAGCACGGTATACGCGTCCATGTCAGTGCAGTCCGCCGCAGCGATCTCCCACTTCTCGCGCAATTCCTCCGGCCGCTGGGCCGGCTCTTCTTTTTGGGCGAGCGGGTCATAAACACCCTCAAACGCCAGCACCCGGGATTCAAAGGGCTTAAGGCGCAGCTGCACGCACCCGTCCGGTGTGAACCTGTCTTCATGGCGTTCGCCCAAAAGATCCAGGCAGGTGTACCGCCCCCTGGCCGGCAGGACGGCTTCAGCAACGATCTCGTCGGTAACGGATTCGTTGAACAGCATGAACGTATCCCTGCCCTCGCTTTGGACCCGCAGCACGCGCAGGTACGGTTCTGGCTCCGCAGTTTTGAAAGAGCGCAGACCGAGGCTTTCAACGTATTCCGGCAGGCGCTCAAGCTCCGTGCACGCCGCCTTCAGGCCGTCGGTAACAGAGCCGATCTGCACCACGGGGATGCCTTTGTCCGCCAGCGCGTTGATGCGCTTGATGACGCGAAGGGGTATCTCTTCCGCCTGCGGGACCACCAGCAGGCGGAAAGCGGCGTTCCCGTCATGCCAGACGCCGTTGCGCACATCCGCGTCTTCCAGGTCGTCCGCGGGTACCAGGTCGTAATCGATCTGGGCTTCCGTCAAAACCTGTTCCGCATACTCGTTTGGCATAAATGGCTTTCCGGACCAGTCCATCTCCGCGTGGTACAGAAGGGCCACGTCCGGCATCCGGTTGCCCTCAAGAAGCTGTATCATCCTGCCGGCGTAGCGCATCAGGACCTGAAAGTCCTCAAACTGGGGATTCTGTCCCCCGCCGTAAAAGTGCGGCGGGCAGTCCGGGTTCGGGTAGACCGGCGAAAAGGCGTGGGGCACGAAGCGGTTTACGCCGAACACCAGAAAATGGTCCAGCAGCCACTTCATGGAGGGCACGTCCAGCCCCCAGCCGTAAGCGCCGAATATCTCGCACATGGTGCGGTTCTTCATATGGGGCCGAAGATGCGCAAGCGATACGCCGAGCTTTGGCAGTGTAAAGCTGTAGAACAGCGGGTCCACGCAGCCCGCGGAGTTGCTGGCGCGGTGGTCGGTGTGCACAAAGCCGGGCAGGATCTGGGTGAGCACAACGTCCAGCCCCGCCATGTCCTGCCCCTCGAGGCTTCTGAAATAATGGCCGGGAGAATTGCCCAGGCGGCAGTGGGAGTTGTCGTCTTCGATGATGTGGCCGATGTACTCCACGCCCCGCTCGCGGCACCAGGCGCCGATGCGTTTGGAAAAGTTTTCGCCGTACATCGCGCTCACCGTGTCCATGTATGCGTCGCGCACCCGCGAGGAGCCTTCGCCGCCGTACCACAGAAGCGGCAGCTTTGGGATGATGTCTTCACCGAGCTTCCCGGAAAGCCTGTCTTCCAGGCCTTTGCACCAGGGCAGCGCCAGGCCCGGCATGCCCAGGGTCTTCCGGTGAAAACCGGTGCTGATGCCGCGGCCCTTGACGAAGGTGTTCCCGAAGCTGGGCTCGTCCGAGAAAAAGCCGGCCAGTTCCTTTCCGAAATATTCCGAAAGGTGCTCGTAGTGCTTTTCGTATACGGCGTCCACCAGCAGCTGCACGGACTCCGGAGAAAGCATGTTGATATAGGCGCTGCGCGACGAAGAGCCTTCATGCGTGATCCACAGCTGGAATATGCGCCATATCCCCTCCGGGGCGTTGAAGGACAGTAAGCCGTTCTTTGTTTCTACCGGCAGCAGAAGGCACTGATCGTCCAGTTCCTCGCCTTTCCCGCTGCGCCTCACCGCCACCGCCGCCAGAAGCTCGTCTTCCGGGCTGAAGGGCCACAGACGCTGCTGCGCGCGCTTAGGACCGATCACGTCCGTATGGAACTCCGCCAGATGCAGCCGCCGTTTGTCCGGATGCCTTTCGGCTTCGCCGCAGGCGTATCCCGTGGGATAGTGAGTGTCGTCCAGTATCCACACGCGCATGTTGAGCCTTTTCGCCTCTTCCAGGATCGCGGTGATCAGGGGCCACCAGCTTTCGCCCGCAAAGTCATCAAAGGTTCGGGATTCCACACATACCGCGTTCATGCCGCAGGATTTGACAGTACTGAGCATGCCTACCATTTGGGTGGCATCCGCTTTGGTCATCACCCAGATGAAGGGCAGCAGGCCGTCGCTGCCTTTGGTGTCCGTCAGGATGTTTTTGAGTTTTGCGTCCATAGCGCCTCCGCTTGCCGCACCGGCAGATCGTTTTTCTTTCAGCGTATTCAGCATTCAACTGCGAATATTATATAGGAAATCCGGCGAATAATCAAGGATGCGCTAAAATGTTTCTCAATAATTTACTAAAATTTTGTCAAATTAAGTGTTGCTTTTTATATATAATTACATTATAATTTAGTCAGACGGATAGAATCTGTCAATATAAAGGGAGGGAGTACGTTTCATGAAGAAAGTACTTGCTATCGTTCTTTGCCTCGTGCTGCTCACCGGTGCGGCCCTGGCGGAAATCGTGTACAACGCCCCCGGCGAGTACCCGATCGCCAATGAGATCGTTACCATTAAGATCCTCGCGCCCCAGGACGGCGAATACAGCCGCGCAGAGAACCTGCAGACCCTGGAGCTCGAAGAGAAGCTCGGCATCAAGATCGAATGGGAGATCGCTCCCAGCGGAAGCATGCAGGACAAGCTCTCCACCGTGTTCCTCAGAGACCCCGAAGACCAGCCCGACATCATCCTGACCGGCGTCGGCGCCGCTGACAGGCTCAGCATGATCAAGGAAGCCGAGCTCGGCGCCCAGGGCTACATCCTGCCCCTGAACGAGTTTCTCGACACCGTTTCCGTGGGCTACGCTGCGGCTTTCGAGAACCTGCCCGGTCTCAGGGACTACATCACTACCCCCGACGGCAACATCTATAGCCTGCCCAACGTGGACGGCTCGCTGCACGTTCAGTACAACATGAAGCTGTGGATCAACACCACGTGGCTGGACAACCTGGGCCTCGAAATGCCCACCACTACGGATGAATTCTACGAGGTGCTCAAGGCCTTCAAGGAAGAAGACGCCAACGGCAACGGCGATCCTGACGACGAGATCCCGCTGTCCGCCGTGAAGTCCGGCGCCGGCACTCAGATCGACGGCTTCCTGATGGCCCCCTTCCAGCTGACCCCCGAAACCTCCAAGCTCTACGTGGACGACGGCACCGTGACCTTCGCTCCGGTGACCGACGGCTACCGCGAAGGCCTCAGGTATCTCAATACGATCTATGAGGAAGGCCTGCTTAACCCCGAGAGCTTCACCCAGGACAAGAACAATCAGGTGAACGTGAACGAAGCCGGCGACGTGTGCGTGATCGGTTGCTTCCTGGCCCAGCGCCCCGGCTACGCCTGCGACCTGTCCACCTATCCCGGCAACAGCAAGAAGTGGGAGCAGTATCAGCCCCTGGCGCCCCTCACCAACTCTGAGACTGGCCAGTGCGTCGCCGCCTGGAACCCCTACGTCATGTATCAGACGGGCATGACCTTCATCACCACCGCCAGCAAGAACCCCGAAGCGGCTTTCCGCCTCATCGACTACCTGGCGACCCAGGAAGGCTCCATCCGCTCCGCCTACGGCATCGAGGGCAAGCAGTGGCGCTATGCCGTGGAAGGCGAGTACGGCCTTGACGGTGAACCCTCCTACATCACCTCCATCCCCAACACCGACACCAACGTTTCCTGGACGCAGCTGGCCGGCCTGATCCGCGACACCCGCTTCACGGTATGGCTCACCACCAACCCCGATCCCTACGCCGAAGGCGTGAAGCCCCTGGACGGCCGTCAGGTGGTGCTCTACAAGGGCTCCAAGCTGCATGAGGCGGTGCGCCAGGATCTGGACAGCGTCATGCCCAGCCTGTTCTTCGCCGAGGAAGTTTCTTCCCGCATTTCCAAGCTCAACACGGACGTCATGGACATCCAGAAGCAGCTCATGGTCAAGTTCATCAAGGGCGAACTGGACATCGAAGACGACGCGGCATGGGCCGACTATCTCGCGCAGCTGGAGGCCGCTGGCCTGAGCGAGTATCTTGAGCTCTATCAGGCTGCCTACGACAGCAGCGCATTCTCCAAGTAAATCCAATTCATCTATGATCTTGCGGGCGGGGCTTCGGCCCTGCCCCATCCTGATTTTTCGATCGGAGGCCGCTATGAATTCTCCCGCTGTCGCGTCCGGCTATTCAAAGCAGCTCAAAAAGATACTCAGGCACTGGCAGCTCTATCTGCTGATCCTGCCGCCTGTAGTCTACGTCATCATGTTCCGCTACGTGCCCATTCTCGGCTCGCAGATCGCCTTCAGGGACTACAAGCTGAACATGGGCCTTTTCGGCAGCAAGTGGGTGGGCTTCAAGCACTTCGCCGACTTTCTGACGGGCAACCAGTTCGGCATACTGATGAAAAACACGCTGGCGCTTTCGCTGTACAACATCGGGGCGAGCTTTCTGCCCCCCATCATCCTGGCGCTGGCCCTCAACTACGCATTCAACAGGCATTTCGGCAAGGCCGTGCAGATGGTCACCTACATGCCTTACTTTATATCCACCGTTCTGGTGGTGAGCATCATCACCCGCCTCCTGTCCCTCACTGGACCGGTCAACAACCTGATCGCGAAGATCGGCGGCGAAAAAGTCCTGTTTATCGGAAAACCGGAGTATTTCCGTACGATCTACGTGTTCTCCGGCATATGGCAGTCCACGGGCTACAATGCCGTGGTGTATCTGGCGGCCCTCGCCGCCGTGAGCCCCGAGCTGCACGAGGCAGCCATCGTGGACGGCGCCAATATGTGGCAGCGGGTATTCCATGTGGATATCCCCGGCATCCTGCCCACGGCGATCATCCTGCTCATCATGGCCTGCGGCAGGGTGCTGACCATCGGCTACGAAAAGGTGCTCCTGCTGCAGAACCTGGAAAACATGTCTACGTCCGACATCATTTCCACCTACGTGTACCGCATCGGCCTTTCGGAAGGCATGCAGTACAGCTTTTCCACGGCGGTGGGGCTTTTCCAGTCCGTGGTGTCTCTGATGCTTCTGACCTGTGTAAACTGGCTGAGCCGCAAGGTCAGCGAGACCAGCCTGTGGTAAGGGGGTGCGCGCATGCAGCTGAGTCATCTGAAAAAGACCTGGGCAGACAGGGCCTTCAGTGTCGTAAACACGGTACTGCTGGTGTTTGCGCTTCTGATCGTCGCCCTCCCCATCCTGTACGTGATCGCGCAGTCGCTCTCCGCGCCGCAGGAAGTCATCGCCGGGCGCGTGCTGTTCTGGCCCAGAAGGATCACCTTCGTGGCTTACCGGGAGATATTCCGCTCCAAGATGCTGCTCACGGGCTATAAGAACTCCATCATCTATACGTTCACGGGCACGGTGGTGAACGTGGTCATGACCGTGATGTGCGCCTATCCCCTGTCCCGCAAGGACTTTGTGGGCCGCAAGCAGATCATGTGGCTGTTCGTGTTTACCATGATCTTCTCGGCGCCCCTGATTCCCTCCTTCATCAACGTCAGAAACCTTAAAATGCTCAATACCATATGGGCTATGATCATCCCAGGCGCCATATCCGCGTACAACATGGTCATCGCCCGCACCTTCTTTATGAGCAGCATTCCGGACGAAATGATCGAAGCGGCAGACCTCGACGGCGCCAGCGACATTCAGATCCTGGTAAAGCTGGTGCTTCCCCTGTCCAAGGCCGTGATCGCGGTGCTGGTGCTGTTCTATGCGGTGGGCCACTGGAATTCATACTTCGACGCGTTCATCTACCTGCAGTCTGAGGACAAGCTGCCCCTGCAGGTGATCCTGCGGAACATCCTGGCCAACGCCAAGATGATCGAAGAAATGGCAAACGCCACCGTGGAGCAGGGCGAGCGCCTGGCGCTGGTGGAAGTACTGAAGTACGCGGTGATCGTGTTCGGCAGCCTTCCCGTGCTGATCCTGTATCCCTTCGTGCAGAAATACTTTGTGAAAGGTATCATGATCGGGTCTGTGAAGGGGTAAACCGGACGTGCATAAAGGGCATCCGCCAAGACTAAAAGTCGTCCTCACGTTGGGAGAATACGAGATCGGGCAGGAGAAGTTCGGGTGAAATCTATCCGTTACCCCGCAGCGTGATCCCATCGCCGCAGGTGATTCTTACGCGCGAAGCGCATATCACAAATCCGCGAAGTGGCTTGATATCGTTGAAAAAAGCACGCGAAAGCGTGCTTTCTCTGTCTGCTGAAGGCGGGACTCGAACCCGCACGCCGGTGAAAGCAGGGGATTTTAAGTCCCCGGTGTCTGCCATTCCACCACTTCAGCGTACCCGGTCATTATATAACAGCGTCCCCGCCTTGTCAAGCCGAGCCGCGTTAACACGGCCGACCGGCAGGGCGGGGACGAAGGTTTCGGGAATCAGGATGTCTGCTCTGCCTTCAGGAAGGCGAGCACGTCGCTCCACCAGGGGAACAGCGTTTCGTCCGCCGAGCGGTAGATCTCGTGGCGGGAACCCGGTACGGTCTGTATCCGCCCGTGTCTGAGCCGGCGGGCAAACATCCGCTGCGCCGAGGCGAGCACCTCCCAGTCGTCTTCGGCTGAGTATATCTTCACCGGGCAGTCGATCCGTCGGGGCGCGCCGGGAAAGAGCAGCCACTGCGATACCCGCAGGGCCTCCAGCATCCAGGAATAGCTGGGGCCGTTGTCGTGAAAAAGCGGATTGGCGTGCTTGATATCGCTGTACCATTCGAAGCGCTCCCGGCCTGTGGCGCAGGCGCCCTCGAAGCCCTCCCGCTCGCTGTAGGGGTGCGACACGAACATGCGCTGCCTTCCCTTGCCGGCGAGCTTGAAGCCGCGAGCCATGAGCTTGCTGGTGAAGAACGGCATCTTGCGGCGGTTGACCGCGATCATCGGCGCGCACATGGCGGCGCGCTCGAACACGCCTTTGTGGTTGATCAGGAACAGCGATGTCACCGCGCCGCCCATGGAGTGGCAGAACACCTTCCAGGGCTTGGGCAGCCTGCCTTCCATAGCGCGGCAGACGCAGTCCAGGTCCTTTTCATATTTCACAAAGTCCGCCACGTGTACGAGGGACTCGTCGCCTCTTCTTTCGTCCTTCCACGAGCGACCGTGCCCGCGCTGGTCGTAGGCCAGCACGTGAAATCCGTTTTGCAGAAGCGAGCAGATGATCTCGGAATACTTGACCGCGTTTTCCGTAAAGCCGTGCAGGATAAACACCGTGCCCCGCGCTTCGCCGTCCGCCTTGAAGCGGCTGGTGAACAGGGGCCTGTCTTCAAAGCCCGCCACGATCTCATCCGTCCGATGCTCGTCCAGATACGGCATCACGATGCGGGCCATGGTATCGGCGTAATGGGCGGACAGCACCAGGCCGTCCGGGTTGAACCGTTCTTCCATCGGCTTATTCCTTTATGATCTTGCTGTATATGCGCTTTTCGTTGTAGCGGGAGAAGATCAGGCCGCCGATCACGCACGCCGCGGCAGCCACCACGGCGGTCAGGCGGTAGCCAAGGCCCGTATCCTTGCCGACGATGGCCAGGGAGGCCACGATGATCATAGCCACGGCCTGCCCCATCTTCATGGCGAAGGTACGCGCGGCGTAGAACATGCCGGCGCGGTTTTCATTGGTCTCCAGCTCGTCGCACTGGGCGATATCAGCCACCACCGCCTGGGGCAGGATGCCGAAGATCGCCATGGCGGGCGCCGCCAGCACGCAGAGGATGAAGCCCTGCACCACGGCGGGGATGAACGAGAGCAGGCCCAGGCACGCGGTGTAGGCGAAGGCCACGACGAAGATGCAGAAAGCCGCCAGGATCAGCTTCTTCTTGCCGTGCCTGGGCGTGAGCTTCATCACCATGGGATAGAACAGCACGCTCAGCGCAGTCATCACCACAAAGAACAGCGTGGACATGCCTTCATCCAGCTTGAGCAGCGAAGTGACATAATACAGCATCGCGGTCTGGAAGGTGGTGATGCCCAGGAAGTAGATGATGTCCGAAGCCACGAACAGGCGGAAGTCGCCGTTGCGGAAGGTGGCTTTCAGGCTCTTGAAGGCCGTGGACTGGGTGGGCTGCGCGGTAACGTAATCCTTTTCACGAATGGTGAACACAGGGATGAACAGGCACGCCGTGCCGATCACGCTCAGGATCGTGAACACCGTGCGGATGGCGGTGATGCGGCTCATGCCGAAGGCATCCTGGAAGATGCCCCAGAGGGTGGGCGCGGTATAGGCGATGGCCATACCGGCGATGTAGGTGAACGAGATGGTGGTGGAGATGCTCATGCGCGTCTTCTGGGTGGTGCCCAATTCCGGGATCAGGGCGTTGAAGGGCGTGCAGTACATGGTCATGAACAGGTAGAACAGCATCATCATCGCAAACAGGAACAGGGCGTTCACCCAGCTGACCGAGTTGACCGGCGACCAGAAGGTAAGCACAGTAGCCAGTCCGAAGGGGATGGCGGCAGCCCGCATGAAGGGGATGCGGCGGCCGTCCTTCGAGCGGCAGCGGTCGGACATGGAGCCGATGAGCGGGTCCGTTACCGCATCGAACACGCGGCCGATGCCCGTGATGAGGCCCAGGATGGTGATGCCCAGGAATATGGCGCCCTGATGGATGAACAGCGGCTGACCTGCCGCGATGGTGGTTTCGTCGGGCACGTAGTAGGCCGTTACGTAGCTGGAGATCAGTGCCGCCAGCAGGGACCAGCCGAACTGTCCCAGCGCAAAACACCAGACTTTGCCCCGGGTGAGCGTCTTCACGTTTGCGCCGGACTGAACGCCGCGTTCCGTTTTCTGAGTCATAAACACGTTCCTTCCTTACGTTAGTATTTTGATTATACACTATCCCGGCCATGAAATCAAGACGCAGCGGATGCGCCCGGAGCACGGCAAACAAATAACACAGCCTGCCCTTCACAAAAACGGATTTCGTGGTATAATATGGTTTTGGGCAGCGCCATACTGAATGCGGCGCCGCCTGGTGCAAATAAACGACCGGAAAGCGGAGAGTGATTTTGATGGCACGGATCTATCTGTCCAGCCCGACGATGCACGGCGAAGAACTTCAGTATGTGAATGAAGCGTTCGAGAAAAACTGGATCGCCCCCGTAGGCTTCAACATAGACAATCTTGAAAAAACGGTGGACGAATACATAAACGTCCAATCCCCCGTAAAGTACCGCACCCTCGCCGTCTGCTCCGGCACGGCGGCGCTGCACCTGGTGTATAAAGTGGCCGGCATCACCAAGGGCACGCCGGTATTCGTGAGCGATTCCACGTACTGCGCCACGGCATTCCCAATCACCTACGAGGGCGGCGTTCCCATCTTCGTGGATTCGGAACGGGATTCCTGGAACATGGACCCCGAAGCGCTGGAAAAGGCGTTCCGGCTGCATCCGGAAGTAAAGCACGTGGTGGCAGTGCACCTGTTCGGCACTCCCGCCAAGATGGACGAGCTCATGGACGTGTGTTCCCGCCACGGCGCCGTGCTGATCGAGGACGCCGCCGAGGCGCTGTCTGCCTTCTATCACGGCAGGCACTGCGGCACTTTCGGCGCGTTCAACGCCTTCTCGTTCAACGGAAACAAGATCATCACCACCTCCTCCGGCGGCATGGCCGTCGTTCCCGACCAGGCATCCTGGGATAAGGTCATGTATTACGCCACCCAGTCCAGAGATCCGGTGCCGTGGTTCGAGCATAAGGAGATCGGCTACAACTATCGGCTGAGCAACGTGCTGGCGGGCATCGGCAGAGGCCAGATGCTTCACCTGGACGAACACCACGCGCTGAAAAAGCACATATACGAAACCTATCAAAAGGGCTTTGAGGATCTACCCCTCACCATGAATCCCTATCTGCCGGATACGGAGCCTAACTTCTGGCTGAGCTGCGCCCTGATCGACAGAGGCGTTCCGGTAAAGCCCATGACCGTGCTGAAGGCTGTGAGCGACGAGGCGAACGCCGAGGGCCGGCCCATCTGGAAGCCGATGAGCATGCAGAAGGCCTACGAGGGCTCCGAGCTTGTAAAGATCGAAGACTATCCCGTGGGATACGACCTGTTCGACCGGGGCTTCTGCCTGCCCAGCGACATCAAGATGACGGAAGAAGACATGCAGAACATTATTTCCACGGTCAGGAAGTGTTTCGGGAAATAGACTTGCAGGCAACAAGCGCACAAATCGGCCGCGGCAGAATCAATCCTGCCGCGGACGATTTCTATAAGCACCATTCCACACGCGCCGGCGTTCAGGCCTTGCCGGATGCCAGCCTCTTTTCCAGTACGCGGCGGCAGATCTCCATGTCCTCCGGCGTGTTCACGCCCCTTAAGTCGTCTCCGTCGTCCGTCATATACGTTTCGATCTTCAGCCCGTCCCGCGCCATGAGCTCGGGTACTTCCGTCAGGTAGTATTCGTGCTGGGCGTTGTTCGTGTCCAGCTTCGGCAGAGTTTCAAACAGTTTGCGGCTGTCGAAGGCCAGCACGCCGCTGAACAGCTCCGTGATGCAAGCCTCCTCGGGCGTGCAGTCCTTGGCTTCCACGATGCGCGAAAACCGCCCTTCCCCGTCGCGGACGATGCGCGCCCAGTACTTCAGGTCCGGGTTGACCGCGGTGAGCAGCGTGCAGGCCGCTCCGGTGCTTACGTGGTGCTCGCACATCTTTTTCATCACCTTGCCCCTGAACAGAGGCATGTCTCCGAAGGTGACCAGCACCGTGCCGTCAAAGTTCCGAAACTGCGGCTCACACACCATCACGGCGTGCCCTGTGCCCAGCTGGGACGCCTGCTCGGCGTAGCGGTAGCGGTCGCCGAAATACTGTATGACCCTCTCCTTAAGATACCCTACCACGATGCAGATATCTTCCGGTTCGATGAAGCTGAGCTGCTCCAGCACGTGCTCCAGAAGCGGCTTTCCGCACAATTCGTGCATCACTTTGGGCAGATCGTCTTTCGAGTGGAGGCGCGTGCCCTTTCCGGCAGCGGGTACGATCGCTCTCAGGTTTTCCATTTTTTCAGGGTCCCCCCTTCGTCCAGACAGACGTCCAGTTTCAGGTCGTCGTAGATCTTTTGCAGTATTCCCACGATGCTGCCGAGCTTCTTCTCCATATCCGCCAAAAGCGCCAGCTGCGTGCGCGAGCGGTCCAGGTTCTGGCCCGGATAGAAGATGTTGTAGTAGGTATCGCCGTTTATGTGATCCATGAGGAAGCGAATACCGTCTTCAGACGTGATCACCAGCGACGCCAAAGGCAAAAGCTGCAGTTCTTCCTTCGTGAGGATGCTCCCGCATTCCTCCAGGTAGCCCCGCGCGTACTTCTCGTACAGGTTGAGGTCGCAGCTCACCTTGCTCAGGTCCTTTTCGTCGTCGGTGGCGGTGTTGGTGCCGATGCGCATGCTGTCGCCGAAATCGTACAGCGGCGAGGAGGGCATAACAGTATCCAGGTCGATGATGGCTACGGGCAAATGGTTTTTCTCGTCGAACAGGATATTGTTGAGGTTGCAGTCGTTATGGCAGATGCGGGTGGGCAGTTTCCCGCTCTCCAGCGCGTCGGTGATCACGCCGAAGTTTCCCGCCCTCGCCCTGACGAAGGCGATCTCCTTTTCGACCTCCTTCACGCGTCCCTTCGGGTCAGCCTGTATCGCCTTTTCCAGCTGCCCAAAGCGGCTGCGGGTGTTATGGAAATCAGGGATGATCGTACGGATGTCCTCGGTCTTTACGTCGGACATTTCCCTCAGGAACCTGCCGAACGCCTTGCCTGCCTGATAGAACGTTTCGGGACTGTCGGGAATATCCAGGGAGTAGACGTCGTCGATGTAGTTGAGCATCCGCCAGCAGCCGCTGTCGCAGGTGAGATAGGCGCGCCCGTCCTTGGTGGGCCTCAGGGTCTGCACCGCGCCCTTGCGGGTGGAGGCAGGCAGGGTGAGCTTTCCGTGCAGATGGTCCGTGGTGAACTTGAAGTTCTCCATGAGCGCGTCCACGTCCGGAAAAACGTTGGTGTTGATGCGCTGCAGCACGTACTTGTGCACGTGCCCTTTATCGGAGAGGGTCTCGATCCGGTAGGTGCGGTTGATGTAGCCCTTCGTGATCTGGGTGATGCCGGTGACGCTGCCCCGGATGGCGAACTGTTCCACCACGTTCTGAACGTCGTTGATGGGCGCGTTTTCCCGCTTTGCCGGTTCCAGCACCAGGTGCAAAAGCGCGCCTTCATCCCCGGATTCCACGTCTGCCAGCGTGAGCACGCGCAATATGCTCTTGAGCACGGGATGTCCTTTACGTCTCGCCAGCCGGTACAGATAATAATACGTGACGCGCTCCAGGAGGCTTAAGAGTATGCACGCCGCGGTGAAGCTCACACAAATCGCAATCGACCCGGTGGTCAATCCTGCCAGGCCGCAGATGAGGACGTAGCTGCCAGAAGCCATTATACCCGCAGCCATCTCCAGCGCAAAGGCGCGCATGGACCCTGTGCGCAGGATCTGCTTATACACGCGCAGCATAAAGCGCCAGGCCGTGAAGCACGCCAGCGCGCACGCCGCGTTCAGTACAAGCTCCCCTGCCGGCATCGCGTCCCCTCCGGAAAAACGATGTGCAAAGAAGACAAGCCATAAGCACGCGATCGTCAGGCAGTCATAAACGACCAGAAGATACCGGTTGTGCGCTCTTTCTCCCGCATGCGGTTTTTGCATGATGAACACCTCGAATCCTTCCAGTATCCATTATACCATCCCGCGCCCCGTTTTTTCAACCGAGAGATCGAATTATGTTTGAGAAAAACGATCAGCAATCGCCTCTGTGCGTCTTTTGCGGTGGTACATTGAAGTTGCCTGAGAAAAAGTGCCTGCATTTCTGAACAAACAGAAAACCCGGAAACCGCTGCAATTGCAACGTTTCCGGGTCTAAGCTGATGGCCGGATTCGAACCGGCGACCTCATCCTTACCAAGGATGCGCTCTACCTACTGAGCTACATCAGCGCGCTTTGGAGCACTTGAATATAATATCACAGGGAGACACCAAAAGCAAGATGATTTGGGACAATTAACAATGTTTACCGTCGATTAACAAGCAGGCGGAGGAAAGATATACCTCCCCGCCGATCCGGGACGATCTGCGGGGAGGTGTGAAAAAGCGCTTCTGCGTCTTCATTCCGCCGGCCGGCTTATAGCCTTTACAGCATCTTGCGGATGATCTTGCCGCTGGTGGTTTTGGGAAGCTCGTCCCGGAACACCACGATGCGGGGGTATTTGTAGGGCGCCGTGCGCTGCTTGACGTAGGTCTGGATCTCCTTTTTGAGTTCCTCGGTGGGTTCCGTGCCCTTGGTCAGAACGATGCTGGCTTTGACCACCTGGCCGCGGATCTCGTCCGGTTCGGGAGAGACGCCGCATTCCAGCACGTAGGGCAGCTCCATGATGACGTTTTCGATCTCGAAGGGCCCGATGCGGTAGCCGGAGGACTTGATCACGTCGTCCACGCGGCCCACGTACCAGTAGTAGCCGTCCTCGTCGCGCCAGGCAGTGTCGCCGGTGTGGTACAGGCCGTCGTGGGTGTCCAGCACGGGCTTGCCCAGGTCGTTGTCGTAATAGCCGCGGCACAGACCGCAGGGCAGCCCGTCTTCCACGCGGATCACGATCTCGCCCGTCTCGCCCACGCCCACGCTCTTGCCGTCGGCGTCCACGATGTCCACGTCGTACTGGGGAACGGGCTTGCCCATGGAGCCGACCTTGGGCGTCATGCCCACGGTGTTGCCGATCATCACGGTGGTCTCGCTCTGGCCGAAGCCCTCCATCACGCTGAGGCCTGTGGCCTTCCTGAACTGGTGGAACACTTCCGGGTTGAGCGCCTCGCCCGCGATGGACGCGTGCCGGATGCTGCTCAGGTCGAAGCGGCTCAGGTCTTCCTTGATCATGAAGCGGTACATGGTGGGCGGCGCGCAGAAAGTGGTGATATTGTACTTTTTGAACATCGGCAGGATGTCGTTGGCGTCGAAGCGGTCAAAGTCGTACACGAAGATCGCGCCTTCGCTGAGCCACTGGCCGTACAGCTTGCCCCACATGGATTTGGCCCAGCCCGTATCCGAAATGGTGAGGTGCAGGCCGTTCGGGTCCACCTGATGCCAGTAATGGGCGGTGAAGAAATGACCAAGCGGATAGGTGTGGGTGTGGGTGGCGATCTTGGGATAGCCGGTGGTTCCGGAGGTGAACACCATAAGCAGCATGTCCTCCCCCTCGGGGCGCGACACGTCCTTCGCGGGGGTGTAGGTAGAGCGGAACATGCGGTACTCTTCGTCGAAGTTGTGCCAGCCCTCGCGCTCGCCGTCCACGATGATCAGCGTGCGCACCGTGGGGCATTCCTTGGCAGCCTGCTCCACCTCGTCGGCGCAGCGTCCCGTGGAGGTGCACAGCACGGCGCTCACGCCCGCCTTGTCGAAGCGGTACACCAGGTCCTTTTTGAGCAGCTGGTTGGTGGCCAGGATGGCTACCGCGCCCAGCTTGTTCAGCGCCATCATGGCGATCCAGAACTGGTAGTGGCGGCGCAGCATCAGAAGCACGCGGTCTCCTTTTTTGATGCCCAGGGATTTGAAATAGTTGGCTGCCCGGTTGGACAGGCGGGATATGTCGGCGAAGGTAAAGCGCCTTTCTTCCTTGTCGCGGGAAATGTGAAGCATGGCGAGCTTGTCGGGATACAGCCGCGCCATTTCGTCCACCACGTCGAAGGCGAAGTTGAAGTGCTCGGTGTTTTTGAAGGAGATCGCCTTGCAGGCGCCGTCCTCGTCTTCCACCACGTCGATGTAGCGCTGCCAGATATGCTCCTGGGTGAGCGGCTGGGCCTTGATGGACTTGGGCTCTTCCTTGGGCAGAGTCATGGAGGTGTTCACCACCAGTTCCGGCACCGGCTCCCCGCTGGGATTTAAGACGATGGCGTAGAACAGGCAGTCCTGCCCGTCCACGGCGATCATGCCGTGGGGCGTGGAAGAATCGTAATAGATGCTGTCGCCCTCGGACAAAATCTCCCAGTGGGTGCCCACCTGCACCTTGAGCTTGCCCTTGATGATGATGTCGCACTCCTGCCCGGCGTGGGAAGTGAGCTCGATATCCCTGTACTGCGCCTCCTCGGAATAGGCGGCGTTTACGTACAGAGGCTCCGCGATGCGGTTTTTGAACTGGGCGGCCAGGTTGTAGTACACCATGCCGTGGGCCTGCTCGATGCGCTGGCCCCCGCCGCGCCGGGTGACAGTGTAGCTGGACAGGCGGGGGCTGGCGCCCTCGATGATGTCCGTCACATCTACCCGCAGCACCAGCGCGCAGCGGTAGATGAACGCGAAGTTCAGGTCGCTGCGGCCTTCCTCGCAGTCAATGTATTCCTGAAGGCTCACGCCCGTCTTTTCCGCCATTTCCTCGCGGGTAAGGTTTTCGATCTGGCGAAGCTCCCTTATGCGCCCCGCCATCTCCTGGAGCTTGAACTCCAGTCCCGTAGTCTGGTTCATGCCTGCCTCCGAAAAATAAAAACGCCTCAAAGCATGCTTTGAGACGGCTTTGCCGCGGTACCACTCAAATTCGCGTTTGAACGCGCCCTTGTTGCGCCCCTGCGCGGGCGGACGGAAGGTTCTACTGACCCGTGGGCGTTCTTCCTTCTGCTCGGGAGCCACACATCCGTCTTTCCGCGAACGCCTTACACCAACCGGCGTCTCTCTTTGCGCGTCCGAACAAACTCTCTCCGTCATCGCGTCTGTATGAAATTAGAGGTATCATACTACAAACGCCCGCACTTGTCAACCAAAAAGCGGGCTATCGTATTTATTTAACCGTTTTCCAGGGCTTTTTACAATGCCATCGACAGCACGCCGAAGAACGCAAGCAGGACCGCCAGCAGGATCAGTTCCTTCACGAGGCGGCTCTTCATGAGTCCCGCCCATTCCCGCATGAAGGCGTTGGGCCAGTACCACCAGGCCGTTTTGCTGCCCAGCCCTTCGGCTGCAAGACCCGTTCGGGCCGCCCACACGCCGCTTCGGAACACATGGTAGTTGGTGGTAACATAGGCCACGCCGGCATCCGGCGTTTCGCTTTCGATCAGGGCTTTGGAGAACTCCATGTTCTGATAGGTGTTTCGGGAAGCGTTTTCCACCCGGATCAGTTCCTCCCTCACTCCGTTTTCCATAAGGTACCGGCGCATGGCCTCCGCCTCGGACATCGGTTCGTCCGGTCCCCGTCCGCCGGAGGGCACGAACACCGCCTCCCGCCCGGTAGCCTTTTTCTGTTCGTGCCAGAACCACAGCGCCTTGTCCACGCGTCCCCTGAGCAGGGGCGTGAGGCTCCCGTCACGGCGGAAGCGGCAGCCCAGGATGATCAGATAATCCCGGTCGAAGGAGGGCACGTGGCGGGCAGCTTTAACGCCGCAGATCACCGTGCCCGTCAGCATGCATTCAAAGTACGCCAGCACCGTGCCGTAGGAATTGCGAAGAGTGCTGACCAGGCGCCATTCCGTTTCCGAACCGGAAAAGTCCCGGCCGTACCAAAGATACGCAGCCGCCTCCCCCGCCAGCAGCACGAACCCCACCCCCAGGGCCAGGACGTTTTGGAACCGGAAGCTCTCGTGCCTGAGCAGCGCCACATTGCTGACCGTCATCGCCAGCGCAAAGGCACACACGAGGGGCGAAGTAAGCATCACGAAGGTGAAGCTGGCGCCGGAGATCCGGGCGTACACCGAAAACATGTTGAATTCAAAGGGCGATATGAGGTATCTCAGCGTGGCTGTGAGCAGCGTAAGGCCCGTGAGGGACGCAAAGATCGTCATGCCTGCGGAATAGATCGTCGTATAGGCGTAAAAGCCAGGCCCTTTCTCCAGCAGAAAAGCCCTGAACGTAATGGATGCCAGCAGCAGCCAGAACAGCGTATAACCGACCAGCACAATCCAGTCCCCGGTAAAACCGCCGGTGTTTCTGTCGTACACGGTACCCAGACGTCCTGCCCGGAAGCAGAGAAGGCCGACGCCGTCTCCGTCTTTTTCGACCGAAAGAGACACGCTGCCCGCCTCCCGGGCCTGCAGCCTTACGCGGAGATACCCGTTCTTCACCTCGGTGTCCGCGACCCATACCTCGCCTTCTCCTTCCGGAACGATGGCAAAGTCACCGGCTTTGCTGTTTTGCGCGTACACAGGCAGAGGATAATACGCCGTGTACTCATTCTTTATCAGCAGCCTGCACAGCGCGCAAGCCGCCAGAAGTATCACCGCCAGCACGGCGATCTGCCTGGAAGCCGTCTTCATTATTTTCCCTTTCCCTGTTCTAAGTCAGCCGTATACGATTTGTCAGTGCTTCAAGCTGCGCAGGGCCTTCAGCTCCGCCCTGACCCTTGCCGGTTTTGTCAAAACTGCCTTGCCCAGCCTGTATACGGCAAAGAACGGTATCAGCCAGCGGCGGCGCGCCACCCCGGGGTAGCTGACCTCCAGGCTCTCCATCGGCAGGAACAAGCGCTTCATAAAATACCTGAATTTCGCCTTCCTGCCGCCGCCCATGCGCTCGACCTTGTTCTCCACCGCGTGCTTCACAGTGCCGTAGGTGCCGGAACCCGCGATATATGAAAGCATTTCTTCCTGCCCGGCATCCAGTTTTTTTCCGCCGAAGAGGTCCAGCGCAAAGGCGCGGGCTTCTTCTTCGAACGCGAGGATGTCCAGCTTCTGGGCTTCGGCCAGAACGTAATCCATGTTCAGCCCGTTCTCCATGCGCTTAAGATACACGTACAGGTCCAGGAAGCTGCGCAGCCCGGTGCCTCCCAGCTGCCAGTGCTTTTGGACGTGTACCACAAGAAACAGATAAAAGTCCTCCAGGCCAAACAGCCTTTCGTATCCCCCGTCCGGCGAGGGCAGCAGGCGCTTTTCGATATCGGCGTAATACGCGCTCTTTTCGGCGTTCATCAAAAGCGCTCGGTGCATCTCGAAGCGGCACTTCGGCGCACGCTCGTAAGAATCGTGATGGCCCGTACCCGCACGGACAGTGCGAAAACCCAGGCCCTCCATGATACGGCGCACGTCCGTCATGCGGTTTGGATCGGTCAGAATATCGCAGTCCGCCATCTCGCGCATGCCTCGCCCGGGATACAGGTCTTTGAGCTTCATGCCCTTGAGGAGAACGTACCATATCCCTTCCGCTTCCAGGCGCAGTGTCACTTCTTCGGCAGCCGCTTCGAACACTGCTTCCCGCCTGAGTGCCGTGGCGATGGCAGAAGCGGTCTTTTCGCTGCGCACGCCCGCCTTTTCCAGCGCCATGCCGACGATCGCGGACATGCCGTGGCGTCCGGCGGCCCCCAGCACCGCGTCCGGGTCCGAAACGAAAGAAACGTCCGCCGTATCGCCGTTCACCGCGCAGGCGGCCAGATACGCCGCGGTGCGCAGGCAGCGCGTCTCTTCTTCGTTCGTCAATGCCGTCCTTTTTGGCAAAGCACACGTCACGCGGTTTTCCTCCTTCGCTTAAGACCCATGCGCCGGGCCAGGGCGCCCGCCAGGCGCCTTAAGCGGATATACGTTTTCCGCAAGGGATACAGAAAGCACCAGGCGCGCACGTACCGCATGTAGCCGGCATCCGAAGCGGAGTACTGCCTGCCCTTGCGCACGAAGCCCGTGAGCACGCCGATCACCGCCGTGTCCGGCACGCGCTCAAGAGCGTAGGTGTTGTCCCCGCGGATCAGGTAAAAATCGTCCCGCACGCCGATCACCCGGTGCAGCACGTAGTCCTTGTCCCTCCGGTACAGGGCGACGTCATATTTGTTCAGCCGTCCCTCCGGCACGCCGATCACCACCAGGTCCCGGTTCTGGCGCAGCATCGGTTCCATGCTCACGCCTTTGGTTTTGTATATCAGCCTGCCGTCACGGACCAAAATCTCTTCAAAAGTTACAGGCATCCGTCTTTCTCCTGATGCGTCTTTTCATTCCTGACGGGCAGTATTATAGCATCCGCCCGGCGCCGGCGGCAACCGCTTTTCGTTATTTTGTTGTTTTCGGCGGGCGTTTGTGCTACAATAAAAGAAAAAAGGAGGCGACGGCATGCCGCGTCCCAACATCGTATTCATACTTTCCGACGACCAGGGCGCATGGGGCATGGGCTGTGCAGGGAACCGGGAGATCCTTACGCCGAACATGGACCGCATCGCCCGTGAGGGGCTGAGATTCGACAATTTCTTCTGCGCGTCCCCGGTGTGTTCGCCCGCGCGGGCCTCGCTGCTCACAGGCAGGATGCCTTCCAGGCACGGCATTCTGGACTGGCTCAGGGCCGGGAACCTGGACAAACAGCGCTTCGCAGCCCAGGGTCTTGAAAACCCCCACGGCGGCTACGCGGACGAAACAGAGCCCATCGCCTATCTGGACGGGCAGCCCACTTACGTTTCGATGCTGAAAAGCATCGGCTACACCTGCGCCCTCAGCGGAAAATGGCACATGGGCGACAGCGTGCACCCGCAGCAGGGGTTTTCGGACTGGTACACCATCGGCCAGGGCGGCTGCTGGTACTATCATCCGGACATCGTGGAAAATGGAAACATCACCGTGCGCCACGGCGAATACGTGACAGAGCTCATCACCCGCCGGGCGGTGGAGGACATCGAAAAGCTCGCCGGCAGAAGCGAGCCGTTCTATCTGAGCGTGCACTACACCGCGCCCCATTCTCCCTGGGGCAAGGAGCACCACCCGAAGAAGTGGATCGACCATTACGACACCTGCCCCTTCGAGAGCGTGCCCGACGTGCCCGACCACCCGGACATGACCACCGGGCCCGTGTACGGCACATCCCGCAGGCGCGAGAACCTGCGGGGGTATTTCGCCGCCATTTCCGCCATGGACGAAGGCGTGGGTGAGATCCTGGGAGCGCTTGAGCACGCGGGCATCCTGGACGAGACCCTCGTGATCTTCGCGGGCGACAACGGCATGTGCATGGGCCATCACGGCATCTGGGGCAAAGGCAACGGCACCTTCCCCATGAACATGTACGATCCATCGGTAAAGGTGCCGTTTATGCTGCGCTGGCCCAGAATGGTGAAACAGCCCGGGCGCGTGGTCACGGACCTGGTGAGCGCCTGCGACCTGTACCCCACCCTGTGCGAGCTCACCGGCGAAAAGGCGCCTGACGGGCTGCCCGGGCACAGCTTCCTAAACGCGCTGTCCGGCGGAAAGACCGGCCGTGGCCAGGTGGTGATATACGACGAATACGGCCCCGTGCGCATGATCCGCACCGAAGACTGGAAGCTGATCCGGCGCTACCCCTACGGGCCTAACGAACTGTACGACTTACAGAACGATCCCGGCGAGGAAAACAACCTGTTCGGCCTGAAGGAGCACGAAGTGCGCGTGATGGAAATGACCCGGGAACTCGAACGCTTCTTTATAAGCAACAGCGATCCTGCGCTGGACGGCGTGCGCCAGGGGGTGACGGGGTCCGGCCAGCTGTGCCGGCCCGGCGTGTACGCCACCCGTCCCGAGGTGTTCAAGCCCCGCCCCGTCACGCGCAGGGAGCAGCCGCCCCTGAAGAAGTGAGAAAGGGAGCAGGTTCTCCCTCGCTGACGATATACAGCCTATGCAGCGCCCGCGTCATGGCAACATACAGTACGCGGGCGCTTTCTTCGTCCCCTGCGTACACGTCTTTGGACGCGTCCGCGATCACCACGGCGTCGAACTGCAGGCCTTTCGCGTCCAGGGCGGAAGAAACGTACACGCCCGGGCCGAAGTTTTCCAGCGTGCCCGTGAGCAGGCGGGCGTTCAGAAAAGCGGGGAGCTTGCCGGCCAGCTTCTTTGCGCGCGCGCCGTCCTTTTCAAGCACCGCCACGGTTCGCCCCGGACCTGCCTCCCGCCCGAGGATGTCCGCGATCGTTTCCAAGCCCTCCCGCTCGGTCCTGCACGCAGCAAAAGCACAAGCGTCGCCGGAGCGGATCACGCGGATGCGCGAGCAGTCGGCGTACACGCTGCCGGCCCTGAACGCCTGCTCCATGATCTGCCGCGTGCTGCGGTAGGAGGTGGTCAGTTCCCTGTACAGGCAGGCGCCGCCGAAAACACCCTCCGAGATTACACTCCAGTTTTCCACACCCCGCCGTCCTGGCATGCCCTGCATCGTATCGCCCAGGATCGTGAAGGTGGCTTCCTTCTGGCAGGCCTTAAGCGCCCTGTACTGCATAAAGCTCAGGTCCTGCGCCTCGTCGATCACGATGTGCCTGAAGCGCACCGGCGGCATGTCCCGCATGCGCAGAAAGATCAGCGCCAGCGCAGCCAGGTCGTCGTATTCCAGTTTTTTCCCCGCTTCAAGATAGCCAAGCGTCCTTTCGGCGGCGGACCAGGCGGCGTCAGAAGCGGGGATGCTCTTTAAAAACTCTGCGTACACCTTCACCGGGTCCACAGACGGCAGGGCGCGGATGCATTTTTCCGCGAAGGGCTTTACCTCCGCCTCCGTTTCCTTCACGCGTTTGTCCAGGCTGGCGGCCAGAGAGCGAAGCCGCGAAGACAGCTCCTCGCCTTCCGGCAGGCGCTGCCTGAGAGCGGCGGCCCGGCGCTGGGTCTCGGTCTTGAGCCAGGCAGTGATGCTGCGGGCGGCGGCCCGGGTACGCTTTAGAAGCTGCTTGTGGAACTCCTCCACCCTGCGCTTCATGGGCAGGCCCGCTTCGTCCACGCGGATGAAATGCTCTATCTCTTCCTTCTGAAAGAGGCGCACCGGCCCGAATACCAGGCCGTCCGGCACCGTAAAACGCTTTTCGTAATCGTCCAGGAACGCTTCCAGCCTTTCGGCGAAGGCGCGGCTGCCCTTTACGCGCCCGTCCCGCAGGGAGACGTCCTCCTCTGCTTTGAACAGCTTCTGCTTAAGCCCCAGCCAGTCCGTAAAGAAGCCTTCGAAGGTGCCCTGCTGCACGTTTTCCACGCCCAGCTCCGGCAGCACGTCCCGGATATAGTCCAGAAACAGCGGGCTGGGCGCCAGGATCAGCATGCGCTGCGGCGTCAGGCGGTCCCTGAAGGCGTACAGCAGGTAGGCGATCCGGTGCAGGGCCACCGTGGTCTTTCCGGAGCCCGCCGCGCCCTGCACCAGCAGGTTTTTGTGAAGCGGCTCGCGGATCACCAGGTTCTGTTCCGACTGGATTGTGCTCACGATGTCCGTGAGGCGGTTGCCCGTGGCCTGGGAGAGCGCCTGCTGGAGGTATGCATCCTGGGAGACGATGTCCGTGTCGAAAACGCGCTTCAGCTCGCCCCCGTCGATCTCCAGCTGGCGCTTCAGGCTCATTTCGCCCTGCACGCTGCCGTCCGGCGCGGTATAGCTCACGCGCCCCAGCTGGCCGGAATAGTACAGGTTCGCGACCGGCGCGCGCCAGTCGCACACGTACTGCTCAGCACTGCCCTCGTCACCCACGCCGTGCTTGCCGATATAGATGACTTCCTTCTGCCCGCCGTCGGGCGTAAAGTCCACGCGGGTGAAGTAGGTCTTCTTCAGGGCGAAGCGCAGGCCGTCCAGGCGGGTCTTCGCGTTGTAATAAAGCATCTCCCGGGCAGGCAGCCGGTCAGGGTCGCCGCTGCGGGCCTGCATCAGCTCGTCGTATGCCTGGGTGAGTTCGGCTTCCGCCCGCACTGTGCGCGCGCGGATGAAGGACTGCGTTTCTTCCAGATGTGCTTTTTCCAGGGCAAATATCTCTTCCATGCCGCCTCCGTTTCGCTTTTGCCGTAAAGGAGGGCCGCCGGTTCTCTCCGTGGAAAGGCGTCGGCGGCCGATAGATTGCTCTGTTTTTCCCGCACTCAGCGCTTGGGCACGAGCTGCGTCATGATGTAGGTGTAGGTTGCTTCGTCGATGGCATAGAAGCGGCTGTGGATCAGGTCTTCGTAGAAGGAACCCGTCTGGTCCTTAACGGGAGCCATCGCGCTGTCGTTTGCAAACTGCTGCACCTGATAAATGGCCTCATAGGTCATCTCATCCAGTACGCCGTACTGGCCGTAGATCTCGAACTCCTCTTTGTTCAGCCAGCCCATGGCGATAAGCATCTCCTGGAAGGCCCTTACGGCTTCCTCGTCCTCTGTCCATTCCGGATCGTACTCGAAAGCCGGGGCGGGCGTGGGAGTAGGTTCAGGCGTGGGCGTGGGTTTGGGAGTCGGTTCAGGCGTAGGCTCCTGCGTGGGTTCAGGCGTGGGTTCCGGCGTAGGCGTCGGCTCCGGACTGGGTTCAGGTGTGGGTTCTGCGGTGGGTTCCAAAGTCGGTTCGGCAGTGGGCGCTTCCGTCGGCTCAGCGGTAGGCACTTGCGTGGGGTCCGGCTCTTCAGTGGTCTCCGCGGCGCAGCGCCTGAGCACGTAGCCCGTATATGCCGCAGAGCCGTCGGGCTGGTAGGTGGCGTAGAGCCAGTTTTCGCTGTAAGCGTAAACTTCGATCGCGTCCCCGTAAGCCAGGGGCAAAATCAGGCTGCCCGCGAACTCGTCCGGCTCGGTGAGCATGCTCACGTCGTTCTCCACGATGCGCATGGAGCGGGAACCGCCCGCGATGGGACTGAAGTCCTCCGGCTCATAGGTGTATTCCGGTTCGGGGGTATTGCCCCAGTCGTCAAAGGGCGTGGGTGTCGCTTCCGGCGCGCTCGTGGGAGCCTGGGTGGGCGCTTCGGTGGGCGCCTCGGTTGGCGCCTGGGTAGGCACCTGCGTGGGCTCCTGGGTGACGATGGGTGCTTCGGTGGGCTGCGCCTTTTCGTATACGACGAACTCGTCTGCCAGCACGTAGCCGATCAGGTTCTGGTTGGGGTTGAATATTCTCAACCACTCGCCGCCTTCCGCCAGGAGCTGGAATTCGTGCTGGGTATTTACCGTGGTCCAGGGGGTGGACAGGTCCGCCGCCCGGAAAACGCTGGTGCCGTCCTGCAGGGCATGCACGTACAGCTCTTCCGTCACGTCCGTGAACGTCACCGTCACTTCAGGCGTAGGCGTGGGGTTCTGCGCGGCGTACTCGGGATTCATGAAGTTGCCGTCCAGCAGCGTGTCCAGCGTGTCGGCGTCCGCAAGGCCCGTAACGCGCAGTCTTTCGTAGCCGAAGGACTGGTTCACATAGCTCTGGAACGCGCTCACCGCGCTGCGGGTCGCCGGGCCGTAGATGCCGTCCGCGTTTCCGCTGAGCCAGCCCTGCTCCTTAAGCAGCGACTGCAGACCGCGGATCTGCTCCCGGTCAGAATCCGGGCCGATGCCGTTGTCCTCCACGGGCTCGTCGCTTTGCTGCGGACTGAGCAGTGCCAGGTCGTCCCAGCGGGCGTAGGCAGTGGCGCCGGTGGTGTTGGCCACCATCGCCCAGTTTTCGGAGCGGGCGATCATGCGCAGCACGCTGCCGCTGGCAACGTACCCTGCGACGGCAGAATTGGTGCTGGCGCGTTCGTACACCTTCGCGCTGTTTTCGCTGGTGACCACAACGTCAACCGGCGCTTCCAGAAGCTCCAGGCGATCGGTCTCGTCCAGCGGGTCCGCGGTGGCGGTGGGCGAAGGTACGGGCGTGGGCGTGGCGTCCGGCTCGACCGGGCGCGGATACCACATGGAGTCGATGAGCAGAAGCGTGTTTTCGTCGGCGTAGCCCGTGGTGTCCACGTAGTGTACGCCCGTGACGGTGTTCACATAGGCCTGGAATTCCATCACGGCCTTCATGGTCTCGTAATCAAACACACCGTTGGCTTCGCCGGTGTACCAGCCGAGAGCCGCCAGCTTCAGCTGCAGGTCGCGCACCTCGATGGGCGAGGAATCCTTGCCGATCACGCTTTGGGTGGGCGCGGGTATGGCCTGCTCCACGGGCTTGAAGGCGATATCGTAGTTGTCCAGATACTCAAAGGTCTTCGGGCCGCAGATGCCGTCCTCGGTCAGATGGGCGTTCCGGGTCTGGTTCATGTAATGCTGGAAGTCCTTGACGGCGTTCTTGGTATCGGCATCGTATACGCCGCTGGGCGTCTGCGCGGTAAGCCAGCCCAGCTCGATCAGCTGCCACTGAAGCTCGCGTATCGTCTGGGAATCGCTGCGGGCCGATACCGTGGTGCGCGTGGGCATGGGCGTGGGCGTGGGCCGCTGCTGGCTGGCGATCTCCTTTTCCAGCTCCGCCCACATGTTGAAGGGCGTGGGCGTGGGGCCGTTCCAGGGCGTGGGCGTGAGAACATCCCAGCTGTCGCCGCCGGGCTGCGCCATCCAGTCGGAATAGCTGATGGTGGTGGATTTGGTGGGTTCCTCGTACACGTAAGGCGTGGGCGTGGCCGACACCGCCGGCTCCCAGATGCTGGCTTCCTGCGTCGGGGCAGACGTGGGCAGGGGCGCGGGCGTGGACTGGTTGGTGATGTCCGTGGAGGGCTTTTTGAGCAGCGTCACCGCCAGCACGATCAGCGCAACGATAGCAACGGCGACAACGGCGATGACCGGCCACTTGCCCGCGAAGGGGCTTTCTTCTTCCTCTTCCGCGTCCGGCTTTTTGGCCTCCTGCGCCTTTTTCTTTTTGCGCTCAATAAAGTAGCCCGTACCGTTGGTGGAAACGAAGGTATACTTCTTTTCTCCGTCCTCGCCCTGAGCGTTCAGTTTCATGGTGTTCAGTTCGCGCTTGAAGGCGTTTTCGTGGCCGTCCAGGATCACCACGCCGCCGTCCTCGCCGCGCGTGCAGTGCTCCACGGGGAAAAACTCGCGCATGCGCCGGCGCGTTTCGGTGTGCATGTCGAAGACGTTGTAGATCACGCCCTCGTCGTCGCTGCCGCGCTCACGGCCCACCATGTAGCGGCCTGCGATGATGAGGCCGGGCTGCAGATGGTCGCCGTCGGAAGGCGTATCCTGTTCGTAGCCGCAGTGCGGGCAGACCCGCTTTGAGCCGATCTCCTTAAAACAGTTATAGCAGCGCTTGCTCATTTTCTTTTATCCTCCGCTTCGCCTGTAAGAAGTTCCATAACCTTTTGACGCACGCTGTCGGCGATCTGTTCGATGCTGCCCGCCGCGTCGATCCTGTAAAATCTTTCATCCGGGCCTTCGCACATTTCGATAAACGCCTCGTATACCCGCCTTTGCAGTTCGCCCTTGGAGAGCTCTATGCGGTCCGCCTGGGACTGGCTGAGCCGGCGGGCCAAAGCTTCCTCCGGGCTGATGTCGAACACCAGCGTCAGGTCCGGCAGGCAGTTCTTTACGGCCCGGGCGTTGATCTCCTTGACCCAGTCCCCCAGCCCGCGCCCCGCGCCCTGATAGGCCACGGAGGAATCCACGAAGCGGTCGCACAAAACGGTGCAGCCGCTTTCAAGCGCCGGCAGGATGGTGTCGTGCACGTGCTGCGTGCGCGCCGCCGCGAACAGGAGCGCCTCGCACTCGTCCGTCATGCCCATGCTGCTCACGTCCAGGAGCACGCCGCGGATGCGCTCCGATATGGGGCAGCCGCCGGGCTCCCGGGTACTCACCACGCTTACGCCGCAGCTTTCGAGGTATTGCTTCAGCAGCTTGTGCTGGGTGCTTTTGCCGCAGCCGTCGCTGCCCTCAAATGTGATGAACCTGCCGCGCGGCATGGGAAAATCACCGAGCAGGGCCCTTCTGAGTGCCTTAACGTCACAAGCGGTCTCGTCCGCGCCGCTTTGGCTGAGCTCCTCTTCGGAGCCGTAGCCGTACAGGGCGCCCACGGCGTAAACGCCGGCTTCCTTCGCGCCGCGCATGTCGAACATGCGGTCCCCCACCATGCAGGGGGCTTTGGCGTTTTCGGGCAGGGCGGAAAGGATGAGCTCGCGCTTGCTTATCTCCGGTCCGCCGGGGACAGGCGCAACGACGCGGTCAAAAAACCGCCTCAGTCCGAAATACTCAAGCGTCTTTTCGCACAGGGCCAGCGACTTGGAGGAAGCCAGTGCCACATGGCAGCCCGCTTTTTTCAGGCTGTACAGAAGCTCGAATATGCCCGGATACACGCTGGCTTCCTTCCAGCCTTCGGCATTGTGCCGTTTGCGGAAGAGCGCCACGGCCTTTTCCGTTTCGTCTTCGTTCAGGCCGCACAGTTCCCGGAAAGAGTCCCTGAGGGGCGGACCCACGAAGCGCAGAAGCACGCTCTCGCCGGGGATCGGTTTTCCCAGCTCGCTGAGCGCGTATTTCACCGAGCCCATGATGCCCGGCGCGGAACGGGTGATGGTACCGTCCAGATCAAATACGATGGCGTCGAATTTCATGCTTTATTCCTGTCAGAGTATTCGCCTGCCCCAGGAGAACACCCGGTTATAATAGCCCTTGGTTATGGATGATATGATCACCTTGCCCGCCGCGGAGGACGCGTGCACGAATTTGCCTCCGCCCAGGTATATGCCCACGTGGTCGCACAGGTCAGAATCGGTGATGGTGTTCATGCACACGATGTCGCCGCGCTTGAGCTCGCCCACGGTTTCGATCTTGGTGCCCTTGCCGTAGCCCTGGGCGTAGGCGCTGCGGCCCAGCGAGACGCCGATCTTCCGGTAGGCGTAGCAGGTGAGACCGGAGCAGTCGTAGCTGTTGGGGCCGGAGGTGCCGTAGATGTAGGGCTTGCCCAGCTGCGCCAGGGCGTTGGACACCACGGTCTCGATGGAGGCGGAGCCGGTGCCGGGAGACGGATCGTCGGCGGCGTTGGTGGAATAGTTGCCCGTGCTGGCGTTGCCGCTGCTGTTGCCGGAGGTCGCGCCGGTGATGGGGCTGGTCTTGTTCTTGGGCGCGGCGCTTGAGAACAGGCTTGAAAGCGTGGCGCTGTCCGCCTTGCCGGTTTCCGTGAGGCCCGCGGTCTTCTGGTACAGCTTGACCGCCGACTCGGTGAGCGCGCCGTATTCGCCGTCGATGCCGGCGCTCAGGTAGCCCTTATAGGTCAGGCGGGTCTGGAGCCGGGTCACGTTGGTGCCCGTGTCGTTTCTCTGGAGAGAGGCGCTCTTGATGCCGGAAGAGGGCGCATATCCGCCGTACAGCACCCGCAGCGTGGCGACATCCGCCGCGCCGGTGGCGTTGATTCCCAGCTGGGTCTGGAAGCGGGATACCGCGCTGGTGGTGAGAGAACCGTAGTTGCCGGCGGGAATGCCGTCGAAATAGCCCAGATCCTCCAGCGCTTTCTGAAGCCTCAGCACCTCGGACGAGGAAGACGAGCCGCTCTGGATAGCGGTCATGCTTGCGTTGGATACATAACTTCTGAGCACGTAGCCCATCTTGGAGCCGTAGTTGATGCGGGCCCATTTAGAGGTATAGGCAGTGATGGTGATGTTCTCGCCGGGGCCGATGGTGCCGATCTTCGAGGCGGATTCCAGCGCCGTGGAGTAAACGGAGGCAGAGCGGATCACCGTGGCTTCCAGCGTTTTCACCGTGGGCGAACCGAATTCGTCCAGCTGGATCTGCAGGTTGGAAACCGGGTAGTAACCGGTGTTGCCGCTCTTTTCGATGAGCGCCCAGCTGGTGGTGTGGGCCAGCACGTTCACCTTGAGCCCCTTGGAAACGGAGCCCGCGCTGCCGCTGCCGGAATACATGTATTTTTTCACGGTGCCCGCCTGGGTGACGGTGGCCGTGTAGGCTTCGTCGGCCTTCAGGGTCACGGCGGAAAGGTTCTGGATGCAGTCCGTCTGCACGTAGCCCTGCCTGCCGCTGTATTCGATCAGTGCCCAGGCGCCCGCGCGGCCCAGGATCGTAAGGCGCGTGTCGGCCTTGAGGTTTGTAAGTTTGGACGAAGACGTGGTGGCATACTGGTACACATTCGTCGCCGACGTCACCAGGCCGTCGGTGTTCTCGCCCGGATTGATGGTGGGATTGGCGATCTCCGTTAAGGAAGATACGGTGCAGTAGCCCTGGTTGGTCTTATACTTCACCAGCGCCCACGTGCCGTCCGTGGCCAGTACGGTGACCTCCGTTCCCTGCTTTAAGGACCCCATGTTCTGAGTGGAGGAGGACATGTACTTATAGAATGTGGCTTTGGAAGCCGACACTTTGGCGGTGGCGTTCATGTTGGGCGTCATCACCGCGTCAGACACCTTCGTGAGGGCAGCCATAAGCATATAGCCCTTGGTATTCCCGTTTTTGGCCAGCGTCCATTCGCCCGAAGTGCCCAGGATGGTTACGTCCGATCCGATGGATACGGTCTTGAGCTTTTTGGCCGAAGTCGAAGCCTTTTCGTATATCGGTGCGGAGCAGTTGGCAAAGGCAGGTATGGACGTGTTTTCACTGATCACGGGGATCGTGGGCGTGGGCGTGGGGCCGCCGGAGGAGGTCTGGCCCAGGGTGATCTTCATCGCGTCCGTGACCACGTAGCCCGTGTAGTCCGCGTACTGCGCCAGCGTCCAGCCGCCGTTAGACGAAAACACGGTCAGCTTGGTGCCCTTGTAGAGCGGGCAGAGCCTGGCCGAAGAAGCGTCGGGTTCGGCGCGCATATACGTGAGGTTCACGCTGATCTTGCCCGTGCCGATGGCGGAGCCTGTGTTTATGGCGGGCTTCGGGGTGGCGGTGGGCGCAGCCGTAGGCTTCGGCGTGGGCGTGGGCGTGAGCGACGGGGCGTCGGCGGAGACGTCTCCAAGCGTAAGCGAAAGACCGTCGCTCTTCACGTAGCCCGCGATGCCGTTGTACTCCACGCGCGTCCAGCCGTTCATACTGGAATACACGTTGACCTTCGTGTTTTTGTACAGGGGATAGAGCTTCGGGGAGGAAGCGTCCGGCTCCTGATAGATGTATACAAGATTCACGTCCACCCTGCCCGTGCCGATGGGCGCGCCGGCGCCGGGGGCATTCGAGGTGGGTTTGGGAGTGGAATTTGCCGCCGGCGTAGCCGTGACGCCGGGCACGATATTTACCTTTGTGCGCTGCACGTAGCCCACGTACTGTCCGTTCTCGAGCTTGGCCCATTTGTCCGTAAGCTCCAGGATCGTAAAGGTGCTGCCCTTGCTCACGGTGCACATCACTCTGGAATCGGCATTGGCGGACACGAAGATCTTGGTCTTGTTTTCCTTTACCGTGGCAAGGCCGGTGGGCGTGGGCTGCACGGTGGGCTTGGGGGTGGGCGTAGGAGCAGGGGTGGGCGTCGCCGATCCCGCAGCCGGGGTGGGCGTTACGCCCGCGCGGATATTGAGGTTGCTCATCTTGCAGTAGCCCACGTACGTGCCGTTTTTGAGCTTCGCCCATGTGCCGTCGGTGGAGAGCACCTCGAAGGTCTCACCTTTTTTGACGGTGCACAGCACCTGGGAGGAGGTGCTGGCCGATTTGTACACCTTGGCGGTGGCCGCTGTGACGGTGGCAAGGCCGGATACTGAGGAAGAGCCGCTCTGGACCTTCTTCATGTCGCTGGCCAGGGCGTAGCCCGTTTTGCCGCTGAAGCTGATGTAGGCGATGCCGTCCGAAACGGACTGCACGGTCACCTTCGTCCCCTTGGACAGGCGCGCCACTACTTCGTAGGAGGTGGACGGGCCGCTCCTCACCACCATGGTGGAAGCTGTCACCTCCGCTTCATAGCTTTCCGCCAGGGCGGCAGGGAATATCATCAAAACACACATTGCCAGGATCAGCGACCACGCTGTGAGCTTGCGTCTCAGGCTGTTTGTTTCCATTGATTTGCTCCTATGATAAGCATATATTGCCATATATTTACCCATAGTTACGGATATTCTCTCTCATTATACAACATGCTTCCATATTTTGCAATATCCCGTACATAAAATGGATATGTTCATGCGGTAAATTGTTAATAAACGGGCTTGCTTTCTTTTCGTTCCGCCTATACAATAATGTAGGAAAGTTATGTCTGTGAGGTGACACGATGAACGACCGTGAGCGCATGCGCGCCATCATGCACTACGAAAACTACGACCATATGCCCCTGGTCTGCTTCGGCTACTGGAACGAGACCCTGGACAAATGGGCGCAGGAAGGCCATCTGACCCGGGAGGAAGCTGAAGGCTGGGCGGACGGCAACGACAGGGACTACGCCATCATGCGCAAGCTGGGCTTCGACTTCAACTGGAACTGCGGCATCATTCCGGACAGCTTCATCAGCCCGTCCTTTACGCCCGAGGTGCTGGAGACAAAGCCTGACGGCTCCGAGATTCGGCGCCAGTCCAACGGCCTGATCGTAAAGGTCAAACCGGGCGTGGTGTCCATCCCTGCCCACGTGGGCACCTCCCTTACGGGCCGGGAAGCATGGGAGGAAATGTACCTGCCCCGGCTGCGCTTCCGCCCGGACCGGGTAAAGGAAGACGTGTTCCGCGCCCGGTACAGGGAGCTTGAAAAGCTGGAGGTCCCGATTTATCTGCACCTGGGCAGCCTGTACGGCAACATCCGCTCCATGCTGGGCATCGAGGAGCTCTCCTACCTGATCGCCGACGACGAGGAGCTGTACGAGGAGATCATCGATACCGTCGGCCAGCTGTGCTATGACTGCACCGAGGCCGCGCTGAACCTGGGCATTCCCTTCGATTACGGCCACTTTTGGGAAGACATCTGCTTTAAGACCGGTCCCCTGATCCGCCCCGCGCAGTTCAGCCGGCTCGTAGGCCCCTGGTACAAGCGCATCACGGGGCTGTGCGCCGGGCACGGCATCGACATCGTCTCTGTAGACTGTGACGGAAAAATAGACGAACTTGTTCCCGTCTGGCTGGAAAACGGCGTGAACACCATGTTCCCCATCGAGGTGGGCACCTGGCACGCCTGCGTGGCACCCTGGCGCGAGACCTACGGACGCGCCCTGCGCGGCGTGGGCGGCATGGACAAGCGGGTGTTTGCCCAGAGCCGGGAAGCCGTGGATCAGGAGATCGAGCGGCTGAAGCCCCTGATCGACCTGGGCGGGTATATCCCCTGCCCCGATCACCGCATCGCACCGGACGCCGAGTGGGATCTCGTACGGTATTACTGCGATCGTTTCCGCCAGGTGTTCCATTAAAATCCCCGCATCGATTGAAAAACAGCCCTTCCGGTTGTATAATATTATCAAAGAAGCTTACGGAGGTACCTCATGCCGAGACTGGAGCCCTATTCCCGGAGCCTGGATTACAGCTACTGTCTGGGAATATACCCCAGCCTCTCCCTGATGGAAGCCCGGCCCGAAACGGCCTTCCGCCTGCTGCTGAGTTCTCAGGCCGAAGGCGCCCCGGGCGCGGAAAAGCTCAGGGAGCTGTGCCGCGAGGCCGGCGTGCGGGAGGAGACCGCCGACAAGGTGCTCAGGCGGGAGAGCGGCAAGGAAAACTGCTTCGCCGCCCTCGCGTTCAAAAAGTACGACTGCCGGCTGGACGCTTCATCGCCCCACGCGGTGCTTTGCCAGGTATCCGACGGCGGCAACCTCGGCACCGTGGTGCGCTCCGCCATGGCCTTCGGCTACCGGGACGTGGCCGTGATCCGGCCCGCCGTGGACGCCTTCGATCCCCACGTGCTGCGCGCGTCCATGGGCGCGTTTTTCCGCTTGCGCCTGAAGGTGTACGACCGCTTTGAGGATTACCGGGCGGAGTTCCCCTCCCGGCCCCTGTACCCCTTCATGCTGGACGGCGCGGTGGACGTAGACCAGGCAGCCGGAAAGGCACCCTGGGCCCACAGTCTGATCTTCGGCAACGAAGCCAAGGGCCTGGACGCCTCATTTGCCGGCATCGGGCAGAGCGTGATCATCCCCCAGAGCAGCGAGATCGATTCCCTCAACCTGTCGGTGGCAGCGTCCGTCGGCATGTATATATTTTCGAGCAGGCAAAGGAATAAACAATGAAAACCACACTGAACGCAGGCATCATCGGACTTGGCAGTATCAGCCGCGTGCATCTGGCGGCGCTGAAGGACATGCCCCAGGCGCGCATCGCCGCCGTATGCGATATCGATCCCAACAAACTCTCCGCCGCGAAGGAAGCGACGGGCGCGGTGGCGTACAGCGATTGGAAAGAGCTTCTGCGGCGCGATGACATCGACATCGTGCACGTGCTCACACCCCACTATCTCCACGCGCCCATGTCCATCGCCGCGCTGAAGGCGGACAAGCACGTGCTTACCGAAAAGCCCATGGCTTCGGAGATAAACGACGCGCTGGAAATGATACGCGTCTCCGACACCGCCAAAGGCACGCTGAACGTGATCTTTCAGAACCGCTACAACGCCTCCACTGTGGAGCTGAAGCGCCTGATCGACAGCGGCGAGACCGGAAAGCTGGTGGGCGCGCGTGCCATGATCTGCTGGCACCGCACGGCGCCCTACTATACCCAGAGCCCCTGGCGGGGCCGCTGGGACACCGAGGGTGGCGGCGCCCTGATCAATCAGAGCATACACACGCTGGACCTTTTGGGCTACCTGGGCGGGCCCATCCGCCGCGTTAAGGGGCACATCTCCACCGACCTGCTGGCGGACGCCATCGAGGTGGAAGACAACGCCCACGCGGTGTTCGAATACGAATCCGGCGCCACGGGCGTGATCTACGCCACCAACAATTACGCCGCCGACGCCCCCATCGTGCTGGAGATGGTGTTTGAAAACGCCGCATACCAACTCTGGGCCGAAAAGCTGTTCAAGGTGGAAGACGGCGTTCCGCGCCTGGTGGCGAAGGGCGAAGACGCGAAAGAGCTGGGCGAAAAGAGCTACTGGGGCGCCAGTCACAAGATACAGATCGGGAAGGTTTACGACTCGATCCTGTCCGGCCGCCGCTTTGAGATCGACGGCCGCAGCGCTTTCGGTGCTCTGGCGCTGGTAAAAGGGATTTATGAGTCCTCGAGCACCGGAAACTGGGCGGTGCTGCCCAGACCTTGAATCGGGAGGTATACCGTATGAAAAAGCTGCTGATATGTGTATTGTGCCTGCTCATAGTGCTGCTGTGTTCGGGCGCGCTGGCTGAGGAAGGCCACCAGCACGTGTGGAGCGCGTATTCCGTGATCACAGAGCCCACTTGCACCAGCGAAGGCCTCGAGGTGCGCATCTGCACGCTGTGCGGCGCCAGCGAGCAGGAGGTCCTTTCCAAGAAAGACCATGCATACGGCGAGTGGACCTACTATTCCGACAGCCACCACGCCCGCTACTGCTCTGAGTGCGGCGCCCTCGACCGGGAGGAGCACGACCGCGCCATCACCCGCACCATCACCGCGGCGCAGAACAACCGGCTTGGCAAAAAGAGCATGACCTGCTCCAAGTGCAGCTACAACTATACGCGGCTGTATTCCGTGTACGACGCGCTGTATTCCCAGGAAGGCACCGACGTATTGGAAAACGGAAGCGCCTACGTGAAGGTGAATACCGTAACTCTAGGCCAGGGCAGCGAAAAGACGCTCACCCTGTATTCCGATTCCGCTGTCAGCGTATACGCCTCCACCAACCTGAAGCTTGAGATCTACGCCAACGCCTCCTCCGGAGAATACTGCGGCGTCTATGTGACCAGCGGCAAAGCCCTGTTCACCGTGGACGGAACGGAAGCCTCCCTGGAGTTCATCAAGCTTGCTTCCGCCGCCAGCGCGGACATCGTGTTCAAAAGCGACTACGGAAAGCTCCTGATCGCCTCCGCCGACAGCCAGATGGAGCAGGTGACCTTCACCTCCCTGGCCAGCGGCCGCAAGTGCCTGGTGGTGACCAAAAGCCGCCTGGACGGAAGCAAACTGGAAGGCTCCATGAAGCTGTACACCTGCCCCACGTCCCGCCTGAGCATGCTCAGCAGCGGCCTCGCCCCAGCGGAAGGAACGGTGGTCACGGAAGCTTCCTGGAGCTATTCCGTCCGCACCCTGGGCCTCAGGCTGTCCGCCTCCAAAGGCGACATGAGCGTCTTCTCCTCTGGAAAGCAGCTTCTTGCAGGCGAGACGGAAGGCACCCTGTCCGAAAAGGACATCCTGTGGGGCTGGTACATCACCCTGGAGGACGCCGAAGGCGGCCTGAGCTACACCTCGCCCACCTACACCCAGGAAGGCACCATGCTGGACGCCGAGCCGGAATGCGCCATGGATACCTCCGTGCTGGACGCAGGCAACACACCGGCACCCACCGTGCAGCCGGACGATAGCATTGACAAGCCCACGGACGCTCCCGCTTCCGACCCGACGCCTGCCCCCACGGAAGACGTTTCGGTGCCCAAGACCATCACCTCCGGGCAGGTGATGAGCGCGGCTTACGCCGGCTCCCCCACCGTGAATGTGCATTACGAAGGCAGCACCTACGAGGTGAAGCTCACCAACCTGCCCTCCAACCTCACGTTCCTCAGGATCGAGTTCATCCAGCAGTATAACTACGGTGGCCTGAGGATGCTCAATTCCTATTCCTCCGAAGGCGTGTTCAGCGTGAAGAACGTGAGCGGCACCATTTCTGCCGCAGCGCTTTTCCAGGACCGTCAGGGCAACGTGACCCGCGTGAGCGCCGGCACCTTCGAATTCATCGCGGAATGACGCATTTCTGACCAAAAAGCATACAAAACCGCCCGCGGCTGTCTTCCTTCCGAAAGCGCCGCGGGCGGTCCTTTTTTTCGGCCTGCTCAGCTGAAGACTGTGTTTTTGAGGAACAGGCCGTTCACGTCCCGCACGTCCATGTTCGTGCCGCCGCATACGTCCGCGTTTTCGATGCGCACGTCCTCGATGGGACTGGACTGCATGCCGTGGATATACAGCCCCGTGCCTGCCTTTTCGCAGAAAAGTCCGTCTATGCCGATGTGCCCGATCCTGGGCATAAACGGTGCGTCCGCGGGCAGGTTCCCGTCCACATAATAGCCCATGGTGATGCACAGGGCATATTCCCTGAGCTTCAGCGCCCGGATGTTGCGGTATTCGATATTCTCCACCGTGCCGCCGCGCTCCGGTGCGGTTTTGATCCACAGGCCGATCAGGCTGTTTTGAAACTCGCAGTCCTCCACCAGGATGTTTTTAACGCCGCCGCTCATTTCCGAGCCGATGGTCACGCCGCCGTGGCTGCGCTTTGCCTTCACCCGGCGGACGACCACGTTTTCACAGGGGATATTCACGCGCCTGCCGTCAAAGTCACGCCCGGATTTGAGGCACACGGCGTCGTCGCCGGTATCCACCTGTATGCCGTCGATGAGCGCCCGGGAGCAGCCCTCCAGGTTGCAGCCGTCGGTGTTGGGCGCGTGCACCCAGGGATTGTATACGCTGATGTCTCGCACGATCAGGTTGCGGCACCAGGTGGGATGCACCGTCCAGAAGGGACTGAAGGTGAACTCAGCTCCCTGGATGGTGACGTTCTCGCAGTCCACAAAGTGCAATAGGTTCGGGCGCAGGCAAAGCGCATCGGAGGCGTACACCCGCTGTTCCACGGGCAGGCCGTCTTCGCCCGCCTTGTACAGCGCTTCCACGCCGGCGCGGTCGACCGCCGTGTACCACCAGCAGAAGCCCTGGCCGTTAAAGCGGCCTTCGCCCGTCACGGCGATGTCGTGGCAGGCGCGGGCATAGATCTGCGCGCTGTAGGTGAAGCAGCGCACGCCCTCGAACATCGTGAACACGGGCGGCAGATAATCCTCACGGTCGGCGGTGAAGCGCACCTCGGCACCCTTTTCCACGTGCAGCTCCACCCCGCTTTGAAGGTGAATGGGGCCGGTGAGCCACAGGCCCTCCGGAACGTTCAGGCGCCCGCCGCCCAGGGCGGACAGATGAGCGATGGCGCTTTGGAAGGCCAGGGTGTTTTTCTCCCTGCCGCCCGGCACGCCGCCAAAATCCGTAATGCACACCGAGCGCTCCGGTATGCTGGCTCCGGTGGGCATTTCAAACGGGGTAAAAAAATCCATACCGTTACGCCTCCTGCGGCTATTTCGCCTGACCGGGCAGGATCAGCCCGTTTTCTCCAAGCTCAGGCAGCTGTGTTGTTTCAAACGCCCGCCACAGCGCGCTTGCCAGCCCTTCCACCCAGTTCATAGTTTCGCCGCGGGTGACGAGCCTGTCCGGGAAGGGCACAGCCTCGGGCTGGAAAGCACGCATGCTCTCTACGGCCATGGTCTGCATGATGGCCGTTTCGCCGCTGCACATCAGGGGCGCGCCCAGGCGGATCGCGTCCGCCATGTTCCAGACGTTTTCCATGTAGGGCTGCTCGACCCTGCCGTAATCGGTTTCGTGTCCGTCCATGAACACGGCGCGGATATCGCTGCCCCTCTGCCCGGGGGCGCCGAAGCGCAATACCGCCTTTTCAAAACGGTATTCGAACATGGGATTCTGTATCTCGTCCTCGCGCACGGCATGGCTCACGGCGATAAAGATATCCGCGCCGGCGCTTTTGGCCTTCATCACGGCGGTATCGTAGGTCTCGATGGGATTGGCGCGGTAGGTGCGGCAGCTTACGTTCTCTGCCGGCGCGCCGGTGATAAACAGCATGTTCATCAGGTAGTGCGCCGTGGCGTTGTTGAGCACACTGTCGTAGATCACGCGGCCATCGGCGTCAAATCTCCGTCCCGCCCAGTGGGTGGAGCGGCCGTAGTAGGTATTTCCTCGGGGCCACAGCACGATGACCTTCAGGGATACCGGCGCGCCGAAAACGCCCTGATCGGCGTCCGCCTTTACGCGGCGCATCACGGGATCGTAGCACAGCTGGTAGTCCACGTTCAGAAGCCTTCCGGCTTTATCGCGTGCGGCGATGATGGCTCTGGCGTCCTCCAGGCAGCCGGCTATGGGCTTTTCCAGCACCACATGGCAGCCGTGGGCAAAGGCCTGCACCGCCTGCTCCCGGTGAAAATGGATGGGCGTTGCGATGATCACCGCGTCCGGCTTGTGCTCTGTGTACATCGTTTCGGCGTCTTTGTACAGCGGGCACAGCGCGCAGTCTTCCGCGTAGGGGTCCACCGCTGCCACCAGACACACGTTTTCGCGCTTCGGGTTTTTGAAAGCTTCCAGATAATTTGCAGCAAAGCCGCCGGTGCCGAACAGGGCGAAACGGATCTCGTTCATCCTTCGCGCCTCCATAGAATAATAAGAGACCGTTGCATATGTCAGAAGAATCAACCGGGTGGTCTGGAGGGATTTACCCCTCCATTTCAATCCGCAGGGCCAGCTTTGCCGGCCCGAGGATGAAAAATCACGAAGGGCAGCTTGCCGCCCGGGAGTGATTCTTCTTTCATTGCAGTTTGAGGTTGACTTGCCATGGGCAAGTCAATCCCGCACAGAGTGCGGGACGTACTGGTTCAAATCAAAGATTTGAAGCAGTGCGCCTTACGCCCGGAAATGCCCGCAGGCATTTCAGAAAAAACTGAAAACCTGTTGCTGGGTCAGCGAAAGGTTCACGTTTCGGATAGAATCCGGTCCACTTGTGTCCAAAACTGAGCCGCCGGAAATGAAATCCCATTTCATTTCCAGCGAGGGGGCTGTTCAGCAGCCCCTTTTATTTGCGGTAGTCTTCGATCACGGTCTCGCCGTTCAGGCCTTTGACCGAATCGACCTCGGCGTAGGAGGCTGCGTCCACATACAGGGTGTAATCGCCGTGGGTCTTGAGCATGCTGGCGGGCACCTTGTTGGTCAGTTCGCTCCTGAGGGCGGCGGCAACGGCCCAGGCCTTCTCCTCGTGGGGCACGGCGGAGATGATGGTTTTGCACTGCATGATCTGCCACACGCTCATGCTCACGGCCTGCTTGGGCACGTCGTCGAAGCCGGCAAACCAGCCTTCGGCCACCTGCTGGTTGCGGCAGGCCTCGTCCAGCGTCACCACCAGGTAAGCCACGCGGGTATCGAAATCGGCAGGCGGATCGTTGAAGGCGATGTGGGAGTTGCGGCCGATGCCGATCAGGCCCAGGTCGATAGGCGCGCTCCTGAGTTCGGCGGTAAGGCGCTCGATGCCTTCGGGCGTTCCGTCCACGAAGTGTGCCTTCTTCACGCCCGTCTTGTCCACGAAGCGCTCCTTGAGATACTTGCGGAAGCTGGCGGGATGGGTGATGGGCAGGTCCACGTATTCGTCCAGATGGAACATCTCCACCTTTTTCCAGTCGATGTCTTCCTCCACCAGGTACTTAAGGGTCTCAAACTGGCTGGCACCTGTAGACAGCACGATGCGAGCCTCGCCGTGGTCGGCGATGGCAGCTTTGATGACCTCAGCTGCCTGCTGAGCCGCCCGGCGGCCCAGATCGTCCGCGGTCTGGGAAATAACGATCTTCATATAGCAATGCCTCCTTGTGTGTGCTGCGCCTGCCCGGCGCGTTATTGTTTCAGTTCCGGATAAAAGCCGCCCAGGAATTCGTCCAGGCGCACGGCACGGTCTTCCCGCATGGAGATGTTCGCCGCGATGCCGATGCCCACGGACATGGCGCCGGCGCGGGTGTCCGCCATCTGGCAGAGCGGATCTTCCGCATAGCCCCGGAAGAGCCTGTCCCTGAGCGCCGGGTCTGAGCCGCCGTGTCCGCCGGGACGCTGCTTTACGTGCGATCTGTCGAAGTTCACGCACTGGCCGTCCCGGTCATAGAATCGGATGGTCTCCTTGCCCAGGGCCGTATCGCACTCCAGGCGGCCCTTTTCGCCGTTTAAAACGATCTTCATGCACTCGTAGGGCGAATGGGCCGTGAGGGAATAGCTCACCACGGCGCCGCCCGCATATTTGATGTTCACCGAAACGCTGTCCTCGATATCGATCACATTGGAGAACAGGCAGCGGTCCCGGATATATCCATCGGCGGATTCGCAGTCTTTGTACAGCATGCGCAGCCGCCCGCCGTCTTCCGTGTCGATATCCTGGTAGAACTCGCAGCCCCGCTTGTATTGGCAGTTGAGGCAGCGCTCGCCGTGGGGACGGCGGTCGTCGCCGTAAAAGCGGCGCGTGCCGAAGGCGTTCACCTTTATGGGCTCGTCGTCCAGGTACCAGTTGAGCAGGTCGAAGTGGTGGGTGCATTTGTGGATCAGAAGCGATCCGGAGTTCGCGCGGATGGAATGCCAGCGGCGGAAATAGTCCGCGCCGTGGCTGGTGTCCAGAAGCCACTCGTAATGCACGGAAAGCACTTTGCCCAAAAGCCCTGAGGAAACCAGTTCCTTGATCTTCACGTAAAAATCCATGAAGCGGCAGTTGAAGGTGACCGTCACCTTGTGCCCGGTGCGCTTTTCGGTCTCCAGGATGTGCGCCAGCATGTTTTCGTCTGTGGTGATGGGCTTTTCGCTGATCACGTCGCAGCCCGCTTCCAGCGCCCGGCATATGTAAGTCTCGTGGGCGCAGTCTTTGGTGGTTACGATCACCACGTCCGGCCTAACCTCCCGGAGCATCAGATCGAAATCCGTATAGGCCGGGATATCCGCCTTCAGGTATTCCCCCACCAGGCGCGCCCGCAGGGGATTGATGTCGCACACGGCCGCCAGCCGCGCCACGTCGGAATACTCCTTCACAATGGGCTCGCAGTATGACCACAGGCCCCGGTAACCCGTGCCCACCAGCGCGTAGGTCTTTATCATATATGCCTCCTGCGCGGTCTATCTGTTTTCGGCGGTACCCGCCAGATAACCGCGGTAATCGTTAAAGAAGTTTTCGGCGCTCTTCACCATGAACACGGTGAGCGTATCGCCCTTGAAGGTAAGCTGCATGCGGATGGAGCCCAGGTAGTCGTCCACGCTCATCACCCTGGCAAGCAGCGTGTTTTCGCTCACCCATACCGCCTGGGTGAGGCAGCGGTAAAAAGTATCCATCACGGCGATGTTCCGGCCGGCGTACTTTTCCGGGAAGATGAATGGAAGCCACTTCCCCATGCCGAAGCGCAGCTCGAAGGTCCCGTTCGGTTTTTCATACTCCAGGATCATTTCGCCGCCCGCGAACCGCGCGCGCATCCATTGGAAGTGAAACAGGTTTTCGTCGAAAATGTATTTTACGCCTGCGATTTTGTCCTCCAGAGGGCCGGACGCGCTGCCCGGCTGCATGGGGATCTCGGTTTTGTAGGACCGCAGGCCTTTGAGCGCCTCTTCGTTTTCCGGCAGCGGAGCAGACCGCATATCGTCCAGGATGTCGTAATAGGCGTATTTGATGGCGTCCTCGGCGTTGTTGATGCCCTGGGTATCGGCGGTGAGCACCATCACGGTTTGGGTCTCCGGGTCCATAAAGGCGTACTGGCAGCCCATACCGCAGCACGCAAAGCCGCCGCGGCGCATCATCCAGAACTGGTAGCCGTAGCCGTCGCGGATGTAGCTCGAATCAGCGGTGGTGATATCTATCTGCTTGGTGGTAGCCTCGGTCATATACTGCTTATCCACCCATTGTTTTCCATTCCATTCGCCTCGTTTCAGGCAGAAAAGGCCGAACTTCAGCAGGTCTCTGGGCGTGCACATGATGCCGCTGCCCGTCCAGGAACGGCCCTCCGGCGTTTCGACGCACCAGATGTCGGGCGAGATGTCCAGCGCGTCCAGAAGGGGACGCATATATTGCAGAATGGGCATGCCCGCGATCTTTTCCACGATGGCCATCAGCACGGTGGTGCCGGCAGTGTCGTAGTGGAACACGGTGCCGGGCTCGTGCTTGGGCTGGTCGTTGTCAAAGAAAGTCTTTACGAAATCGGCGTCGCCCCAGTCGTAGGAATTGGTCTCGTTGGGGGTCGCCATTCTGAGCAGGTCGCGCACGGTGGCGCGCAGCGTGTAGGGAGAAGGGTCCTTTGGAAGGTATTCGGGAAAGAAGGACGCGGCGGTGTCGTCCAGGCTCAGCCGGCCCTCGGTGATCAGCATGCCCACCGCCACGGAGGTAAAGCTCTTGCTCACGGAGTACATGCGGTGCTTGACCTGAGGCCCGAAGGGCTCGGTATAGCCCTCGGCTGCGATCTTCCCAAAGCGTGTGAGGATATAGGAATGCAGCGGGAAGCCGTAGGTCTTCATTTTGTCCAGAAAGCGGATCACGCTTTCAGAGGGTATGCCCAGGGATTCGGGGGATACGGTCACAAGGGCTTTATCCTGCATATAAGTAAACCTCCGCAAGTGCATAATGGCCGGTCAGGGCACGTTTGCCATGAAAAGGGCGGCTGCCCTGGTGGAAAGCCGCCCTTAAACGGAATCGGAAATTACTTGTTCTCGGCTCTCCAGGCATCCAGCTGGGCCTGGGCCTCTTCGACGATCTTCTCGGCGCCGGAAGCGTTCAGCTTGGCGACGAACTCGTCGATCTGGGCGTCTACCTGGTCAGCGGCGATCCAGCCCCACTTGAGGGGAGTGGTGTACTCGTCGATGACGGCGCTGCAGGCAGCGATCTCATTCTGCACGGGAGCAGGATCGAAGATGAAGCCCAGGTTGGTGTCGGAAATGGCGTTCTCGTTGGCCGCCTTGATCAGATCCATGAAGTTGTTCGGATAGCCTTCGTTCACCTTGGAGTATACGATGGCGCCGAAGTTCGCGCCGTACCAGTACCAGTAGGCACGGTTGCTGGAGTCTTCATTCTTGGTGCCGGCGAAGGAGACTACGTTCTCCTCTTCACCCTGTACCCAGTGTACGCCTTCCAGGCCGAAGCGCAGCGCGGTGGCCACGAAGGGATCGGTGTTGATGAGCTCGAGGGCCTGCATGGCGGCCTCGGGGTTCTTGCTGGTGGCGCTCACGCAGTTCACAGCGGCCTGCAGGTAGTTGGTGGTAGCCAGGTTGTCAGCGAAGGGAACCATCACGGTGATGAAGTTCGGGGAATCCTTGTGCTCGTTGACATACACATAGCCGTTGCCGATATCAGTCACCAGGTACGCGGAGGGATCCTGGTTGTAGATCCTGTCGGGATCCCAGTACCAGGGGTTCTCATGCAGCACGCCTTCGCTTACCAGCTCGGCCACGGTGTTGCACAGATCGCGGTATTCCTGGGTGGCGTAGATGTTGAACACGGTCTCGCCGGCGCCCATGCCCGCGAAGGCTTCGATGCCGGGTACGTTCACGGCCGCCAGACCGTTG